>Ga0136651_10002375_pt1 | contig 10323 bp, 5 predicted proteins | sample Mar14236cmmetaG_FD_94867 | JGI IMG/M metagenome (GOLD analysis project Ga0136651, IMG submission 94867) | Marine hydrothermal vent microbial communities from Guaymas Basin, Gulf of California to study Microbial Dark Matter (Phase II) - Marker... ...
GTCGTGTGCTCCCATCATTCCGATTTCGTCTCCATACCAGATATGCGGAGTTCCGACATAAGTCATCTGGAAAAGAACTGCGAGTTTCAGTCTGGTTATATCTCCGCCAGCAGATTCCAGATAACGATGCGTATCATGACTGTCGATCAGGTTCATCATCACTTGCGTTGCTTGAGTAGGATAACTTAACAAGCCTGGTTTGAGATCGCGGTCAAAGGTTTTGGCAGAACATTTTCTCATATTGAAGAAACGCATGACCGGATCTTTAAAATAAGCGTAATTCATCACAGAATCGAAATATTCGTTGTTTACCCATTCGACGGCGTTACTCCAGAGTTCACCAACCAGATAAGCATCCGGTTTTACGGATTTAACTCTTTCGCGGAAAAGCTGCCAGAACCAGAACGGAACTTCATTTGGAACATCAAGCCGGAAACCATCTAGATCGACTTCACCGATCCAGTAATCGACCAGATCGAGAACATAATTTACAACTTCCCAGTTCGGATTTGCCTGATTAATGTCTTTGATCCCGTTTTCGGATGGATTCGGTTCTTTCAGGTCATAATTCAGATTCGGCATTTCACCAAATCCCCACCAGCATTCGTAATAATCGGAAGGTTTGAAATTTGAAGGTAATTCTTTCGGGTAAGGTTTATGCCATTCATACCAGTTATAATACTCCGAATCTTTTCCTTTTTCCTTTCCATCCTGGAAAGCCCAGAAAGTTTCGCCGGTGTGATTGAAAGCCACATCGAGAATTATTCTGATTCCTCTTTTATGACAATCCTGCACGAACTCCTTAAATTCAGTTTCCGTGCCGAAATGCGGATCGATCTTACGATAATCGGCAGCATCGTATTTATGATTGGATTTTGCTTCAAACAAGGGATTAAAGTAGATGACCGTAATTCCCAGATCGTTCAAATAATCCAATTTTTGTTTGACTCCCGCCACATCACCGCCGTAAAAACTGTTATAATCCGGCTGATAACCTTCATGATTTGGCTCATGAAACGGGCTTTTAGTAAGCCCGGAAACATCATACCAGTCATCCACAAAATGGAAATATTGTCTGTATTTTGGAAGTTTTTTACCTGGTTTTGGTGGAACATTAATTCCTTCATAATACCATTCGGAAAAATCCTGATCATTCTTCTTATCTCCATTATAAAATCGATCCATGAAGATTTGGTAAATGACGCCTTTTTTCACCCAATCCGGTGTAAAGAAAGGCTGCACATTTTCCTGAGAATAATGGAATAACTTATTCTTATCAAAGTTTCTGGAAATCTCTCCATTCAATAGATAATATTCATTTCCACCATCCTCAAGCACAAAACAGTAATCGAATTCTTCCTTCTCATTTTTCAATTTGATGATCTTGCGATAATAATCGAAACTGCCGTCACTGGATACCAGATCCATTGTTTCATTCTCGCGTTCGATTTTCAGATAAACTTTTTCCACATCTCCGGAATGAACTTTGGTTTTAAATTCGATCTCGGTTGGAGAAAGCGGATTGACTGTTTCCAGAGATTGCGAGGTAGGAATTCCATAAGTGAGGATCACACCATCTTTCTTTTTAAGTGTGACTTTCTCAAATTTATCATCAACGATTACAACCGAATTCTGTCCGCCAAATCCATCATCGATAAAAATCTCAGCATTTTTGTCTGTTACCCAGTTCATACCGTCTTCGAGGAATTTGTAGGGATATTCATCCGGTTTCAGAAGCATGGTCAGAGAAAAAGTTCCATCCTCGTTCTTCTCCATTTTATCTGCTTTCTGATTCCAGGCATTGAAACCGCCTACCAGATAAACTTCCTTCACAGGTTTTCCCGGATCATATTTGAATTCGACCTTACGCAGGGCATTTATTTCAGAACGATCTCCGACATAAATAACGGAATTCTGTCCACCAAATCCATCTTCGATGAATTCAACTGCATTTTCATCTGACAGCCAGTTGCCATCGACTACAAATTTGTAGGTGTATTTTCCTTTTTTAAGATGAAGAGTGGTCTCATAAAGACCGTTATTCTCTTCCATTTTATCCATATTAGGAGACCAGTTATTGAAATCTCCTGCTACATAAATATCGTGTTTTCCACCAATTAACGGCTGATACGAGAATTTTACCGGAAATTCACCGGTTCCGCTTTTCTTTTCGACTTTTTTAGTTTCTGTTTTTCCACCAACTGTAATCACTGAATTTTCTCCTCCGTATCCATCATCTTCTGTATCGGGATTGTTCGGATCAGGTTTCCAATCCGTTCCGTTCACAACAAATTTATACATATATTTTCCCGGTTTGAGATCGAGTTTGATCTTCCAATCTGAACCATCTTTAGTCATTGGATTTGCCGAAGCATCCCAGTTATTGAACTCTCCGGCAACAGAAACTGAAGTAGCAGAAGCATCGGAATAAACCAGTTCAATCCCTTTTTGGGAAACTTTCTCCTGAACTTGTTCAGTTGTCTTCTCATTTTTTTCGATTATTTCTCCTCCTTCGAACCCGAGAGTAGAACAACCGGAAATCAAGATTACAACACCTAAACTAAATAATATTTTTTTCATATTTTCTCCAGTATTTAATGAACAACTTGCCAAAGTTGTTCCTAATTTTATTCAGTTTTTATTATTCTAAATTTATTATAATTTAACAAGTAGCATCTTGTTTTACGGTTTAATATGCTCTCGAAAAAACAGTCGTGAAATTTATCTCCGTTGCCACATTGTTTCCATCTATTTCAATATCCAATTGCTGTGGGATCGTGTCATTCGACATACATCCTTCGGATGTATAATCTCCACCTCCGGCACTTCCGATGATGGCTATTACTGCTATTTTGTTTCCTAAAGGATATTCTCCATTCGGAAAGATCTCAGAGAAGGGCAGAGCAATCTCAATAACAGAATTGTTCAGGGAAATATCCGTATCGATTATATTCTGATCAACATTTTCAGTATCTTCCAGACTGACGACTCCGATATCTGAGGAAACCGCCCAAACTGAAAAAGCATAATCTGCCCTGAAATTTGATGGAGGATAAATATTCTTTCTTAAATGATCTCCGTAAGTTCCTCCATAAATTTCAGTAAAATCGTTTGTTCCTGTTCCGTCACCATAATCGATATCAAAATAAATATTTACAGTATTTCCTCCTGAATCGAATCCACCATCGACAGCAATGTATAAATTCTCATTATCACGGGCAATATAAAGATTTTCAAAATTATTCGATTCCGACCAACTTGAAGCGTGATCATTCACATAAGCAGATTCCCAGCCATCATCTATTTCACCATCGATGACGATTTCTTTGAATTCCATCGGTTCGATCAGTTCCAATTCGATCGTATCGATAATCGTTGTCTGATGTCCCAGCAGTTCGATATCCGTAATGTTCCGATCCTCATAATTATCTGCAGAAATCCTTAATTCATAAAGACCGGCAAAAAGTAGATCGAATCTGAAAAAGCCGGTAGTATCTGTTTGAGAAGTCGCTACTGCATCTACTTCATTCTGGTAATATAAAAAGACATTTGCACTAACAGTATCCGGTGAAGCATCTTGAAAGTTTACATATCCTTCCAGGGAAGAATTGGGAGCAAATAAGTTTACGGTATCTAAAATTGTGCTGCTATTTGCTGGTAAAATCAAATCTGTAAAGTTATGAATGCTGAAATTTTCAGCAGTTATTTTTACCTGGTAAATTCCTCCAGCCAACCTATCAACTGAATAATATCCAGCCGGATTTGTCTGTGTTTCTGCGAGAAGCATGGTTTCCTGATCATTAAATACTTGAATGTCTGCCTGTACGGAATCCGGAGATGAATCTTCAAAGATGACATATCCGGCAAGAGAAGAATTGTGATCGAATAAAGCGGTATTTGGTGTTTTATCACAACTGCTAATGATTACTAATAAAATTAAAATTATTAAATATTTCATTTTTATTTCCTTTTATTATTCTTGTTTCGAATCCTGTAAACTCCGAAACCTTGTCCCGAAGGCTTTCGGGAGTTGCAAACCTTCGCAATGGTTGAATCCCACTTCATAACTTTAAAACAATCAATATGTAGGTTCCGTTGTCAACTATCTATTTACAACCATCAACCATTCAACCATTAACCGTCAGCGATTACGGAGGTCTAATCCTGTTGGAATATATGAACGAGTTTCAGGATTTTAAATCGTTCCTCAACCATCCGTAAGGTCTTTATTTCACAGTTAAGATGGAATTATTCCCGCCATAACCATCATCTACAAATTCCAAACCGTTCGGATCGGTTACCCAGGTATTTCTATCGACAACGAATTTATATTGATATCTTCCTGGTTCCAACGGTTTAATCAATGACCAGATTCCGTCTCCGGCAACCTTATCACCATGAGTTCCATCATCAAACATGGGATCGACGGTCGAATCGTAAGAAGCATTACTGCTGGCTGTTCCTCCCCAGAGATTATCCGGAAAATCTCCCGCCAAGGTTACCAGACGAGCTGAAGGTGCTTCATATTGGAACAGAACTCCACCTTTGACTTGATGCGGAGGTGCTAATCTTTTTTTAATGAAATTCAGGGAGCAAGCGAATGAAAGCAGGATAAAAAGTGATAATGCTACCAAAAATAATTTGGAAAATACTAGTTCCAATGCTCCTGTGTTGGAATGATGAGATGGACGCTCCTGCGTTGAAATTGTTTTTGTGTATCGAAAAATTATTTTACGCAGAGCGTTTGAGAAGTGTGTTCCAACGCGGGAGCATTGGAACAAGGAGGACATCGAAAGTTTGATCTTTTTCATAAAATGAACTCCTAAAATGTGATAACAGCTTCTAATGTAATTCGTTGTTCCTGTTTCAATTGAGTTTCGGCATTCCTGATCAAATCTCCCAAACCGCGATAACTAGTTTCGATATAATCCGCAAAATCATCTGCCTGTTCCAGGAATTCTTCTCTTCCACCTTCATAAAATTCATCTGTAACGGAATTAAGTGTCCTGGGATTAACTCCCCAACCGAGAGATAACCTGATATTATTCGCTAAATGATACATTATTTCGGAATAATTGGCATAGAAAACATCAATATTTTCTTTAAAATCTGTTTTCAAACAAAGCACATCATCATTATAATAAGGAATTCTCGTATTGGAATATAGAGTCCATTTGGGAGAAATATCCAATTTGAAAATAACGATATTTTCGACATATTTGGGAACTTTCATAAAATCAAAATGTGCGAAAGTATTCTTCAATCTGAATTCAAAAGGAAATTTGATAATTTTATTTCTGAAAGCAAGATTCGATTTCCAGAGTAATCCCTTTTCATATCCGATAAGAGTATATTTCTCAAAAGGAACTTCCGAATATTCCTGAAACCAGCGCCCGTTTTCGTCGGTTCTCTCAAGATATTCGTAATAATCCGCCCAACCGACCAGGCTGTCAGGAAAGTTAATTGTCCAATATTGAAGTTCAAGTAAAGCAGAAATATTTTGGGTTTCAAAATCAGAACCAATTGAGAATTTGTTCCTTTTAAAATTTTCGGTAATTGTGTTTAAACCAGCATCAAGAGTGTCTATCTCCGTTACAATATTCCAATTGAGATTATTTTGAATAAAGTTGCTGTAAACTGATAATGCTAAGGGAAATTTTAGAGAAGAACCCAAATATAGAATACTTCCATCCATCCATTTATAATCTTTTTCAATATTTATGTCGTTTAAAAGGAATGGTGGTTCATAGGAATTTTTAAAATCCAAATACTCACTTTGGACCTCGAAATTCATCGGATTCGTCCATCCATTTTGAAAAATGTTTTTACTGATCGTGAGATCGATTTCTTTACTATTATGTTTTTGAATTAATCCGCTTTCGGTTGTTTTAAAGTTGAAGATCGAACTACCAAGAATAACATTCAATTCCCGGTTTTCTTTTTTTGACATATTAAATTTGAGTTTTGATCTTCCGGATAGAATATCTCCTTCCTCATCTTTAATATTTTCCGAGACAAGAAAATCAAAATCGAGATGTAAAGGAGTATGAGCGAGAATTTTATCAAAATAAGATTCGGAACTTTTAACAAAAATTCCCCGAAATCCGTAACCAAAATCATATTTATATTTTCCTTCATCTCCGATAATATGAAGCGGATCATCGGAAGTGTGAATTCCCAAATTATCAAAAGCATTTAAATGGAAATAATCGGTTTTTAATTTCAGATAGGCTTTTTTATAGGTGAAAAAATTACTTTGTTCATTATCGACCTTAAAAAATGTGCATCCTTCAAAATAAGAACTCATCCTGGTTTTAATTCCAAAATTCAGACTATGAACAGGTTTATCCAACATATAACGGTCTTTTTCTTTTCTATTAAATTCGTTTCTCGTATAATAGCGACCGCTTAAATAAACTTTTGGATTGAGCGTGGTTTTTACTCCTGAAATGGATAAAGCACTTTTCCTGATCATTTTTCCATTACTATCTATTTCAATAAGAGAATTCGAACCACCATAACCATCATCTGCTGTATTAGGATTATCCTGATCAAAAAACCAGTTTCCGTCCACCACAAATTTATATTGATACTCCCCTTTTGATAATTTGATAACTGTTTTCCATAAACCATTTTCGTCTTTTTTTAAGGGATTTCCGGTAGTATTCCAATCATTAAAATCTCCGGCAACAGAAACGCTTTGCGCATTGGGATTATCATAACTGAATTCGATCCCGGAATTTGTTTCTCTAACCGCAGAATTCAGATAATTGAAAATTATTAACGATAATATTAATATGAATTTGGACTTCATTAAAACTCCTTTTAAACCTCACCTTGATCCTCTCCTGAAAATCTATCCGTTAATTTACATCTTTTACGAAAGGATCGTATGCTGATTCCCACACCTAAAGGATTGGATTATTGATTATCACACAATTAAAACTTTTATCTTTTGTTTTTCCATTCAATTCAACAACTTTTCTTTTCTCTTTTTTTTCCTTTTCCTTTTCCTATAAAGCGGATGCAAGTTTATAAAAATCGTAATCATAATTTTTTAGCGATTTCATCTTTTACTCTCCGGAGGTCTGATAGTATTTCGTTTTTAGGAACGATAAAGACCTTTACCTCGATATTATCGGGAAAAGGTATATTATTTAATTCTAAATGACCGTTTACTAATTTTGTATCTACCGAATATTGATTCATTTTTAATTCCCCAATTATTTTTCATTCAAATCAAAAAACTTATGTTCGTTTCCCTCGTTCCCAAACTCCTGTTTGGGAATGCCAGGTTGAAAAACTCTGTTTTGAATTAATGATTATTACATAAATGAAACAGAGTTTCCATTGTGCTCCCAAACTGGAGTTTGTGAACTAACGAAACTTGCTCAGTTAAAAAACTTAAATCAAGACGGCTAAAGCCGTATTAATTCAAGTTTTTTTTAGAACCATCCCTGCACAAACATTCTGACATATTTCTGCATTGTTCCACCATTTTTGAAGTCATCATCATTTATCAAATTATTATCACCGATCCCGTTTGGACCATATTGAATATACAGGTTGCTGTTGCCGGAAATTTTATATTGGATTTCTCCAAAAAAAATCTGTCTTAATCCGAATCGCTCTTCCGAGATCAAGGCTCTGGTAAAAAGCCTTAATTTCTCGGATAAGTTTATGCTGCACTCGATACCTATCTGCTGTTTTTCCCAAAGGTCACCCCAATCTCTGATCATAAATTGAGTAAGAAATTTTCCGAGTCGATTCTCAACTGACAATTCGGTGAATAAATCATAATATTTAGCTGCTACTCCTTTATCTTCTTCTTTCCTTCTTTCGAGATAAACTTTGCCTTTAAAGCCGTTGATAAATTCCAGGTAAACTTCCGAATATAGTTTGTTGGAGGGATCATAATATTGTTTGTTTTGATAGATATTGGGAATATGTTTTTTGTATTGAGACCAGTTTAGAGTAACTGTTATTGCCCTTGTGGGAACGAGAAAATAACTATTCAGCCAGAAACCGTATTCATTATTTGGATTATCATCTTTATCGAAACTGGATTGAAAAGTTTCTCCATAACTCCAATAACCGGGAGAAAAATTCCAGAAACCAATATTAGAATTTCCAATTCTGAATCCTTTTATTTCACCTTTTAGAGCAATATTCGATTTTAAAATATCTTTAATACCTTCGATACTTGTAAAACCTTTTTCTCTAAATTCTTTATTTTTGGTTTGAAATTCTTCATTAAAGTAGTCATTACAGAAAGAAAATTCCGAATTGAAATCATACCTTCCCAGAGAAAATTTTATATCGGTGGCGGCAACTTCTTCATAATCCTCTTTTATTCCGGAAGGTCTGTTTCTCCTAAAATAAAACAATCCTCCAAACAATTTATTATTAAAGAATGATTGTCTTAATCTTGCTAGATGAATATCTTCTGCATTATTACCATTTCCCGAAAAATCCGAAAAAACATAAGAAGCACTTCCATTTAATGAATGCCAGAAATCAAATCGAACACCTCTTCCATTATCGTCATTCTTTACTTTATCGACATCGAGAAGTTCGAGCATGGTGCCGTCTAACCAATAATTGTCACTTCCTCGGAAAAAGAGTTTGGTTTCAAAGCCATTATTATTTCTTTCCTGTCTGAATGATAGTTGGGCATTATTCAAATATGTTGTATTATCTGTTTTGTAATAATACTTTGTGCCAAAAGAATCATAATCTCCGAAATTTTTATTTTGAAAGAAAAAATAAAGATGAGCAAACGGAAAAGGGTCAGCATATAATCTTGTATCAAATTTATAAAAAAGAGAACTTGCATCCCATTCATAATCTTCGGATTCTTTTTGATTTTCTATTATTCCTTCATAATATCCTTCAATTCTCATTTGAGTTCCGGATAAAATATTAAAAAAGAACAAATAGAGAAATATTACTACAATTTTTTCTTTCATAATAACTCTAATCGACCTTGAAGAAGGTCTAATTTTTTAAACAAACATTGCTATGAAAACATGAATTAAGTTTGTTTTAGCCGACTTGACTTAAGTTTTCTAATCCACTGAAATATTTCAACTTAACTCAAGACTGCGTCTTAAGTCAAGTTTCAATTTCAACCATTGCGAAGGTCTGCGACTCCCGAATGTATTCGGGACAAGGTTTTGTTGATCATCTGAACCAAAGAGGATTCTTTTTATAGATCTTTCTTTTAAGATCATTCCATTTGTCTTCTTTAACCCAGGGATATTTTTCATACCATTCCTTTTCTTCAGGTTCTTCTTTGATTTCTTCTTTCTTTTTCTTACCAAATTGAAATCCTAACGATATTCTGTAAGTATTTCCCAAAGCATCGTCTGCATAAACAGTTCCATCGAGATTCCATCTTTTTGTCTTTATGCCGAAACCGGCGGTAAGATTTTCATTACAATAACCGATTCTTGGTGCAAAAACCTCATAAAACCACATCTCACCACCAAGATGAAATTCTTCCGAGTTTTTATCCCAGACATAATCGAATAAAAGATTCAAGGAATTCTTCCAAGTATAACAGCATCCGATCGAGTACTTTCTGTAAATGCTGTTTTTTAAATCCATAAATTTGAATTTAGGTCGAGTTATATTTTTTACCGTAAATCCAACTGCTATTTTTTTTGTCGTCTGAATTAATATCCCCGAATCCAGATCAAAATTGGAAGGAGAATCCGCATTTTTATAACCCTTGACATTAACAAAATAATGCTTGGCACTAACTCCGATCCGAATCGGTATTTTATTAATCCAGAAAGATCTGCCGCTCGATAAGTAAATAACCTGTTCGGAATATTCTCCGAGAAGATTTACTTGCGTCCAACCTAATCCGATCGGTGAAAATTTAAATGGAAGAACAGCAGCAAACATTTCATTATAAAGATCATCGATCCCGAACAAATTCTGATGGGAAAAACTAAAGGAATATTTATCGATTTTTGTTATTCCTGCCGGATTCCAGAAAATAGAACTCGGATCATCCGCCAAACCAACAAAAGTATTTCCGAGAGAATAAGCCCTTGCTCCCCAATTCATTCCAATAAAGTTCGGGAACAAGGTGCAAGGGACAAGGAACAAGGAAAGGATCAGGAGGAACATTCCCAATCGGGGGATTGGGAACGATGATTGAAATCGAAGATTTTTTCTAATTTCTAATTTCCAATTTCTACTATCTGATCTCTGGCTTCTAATTTGCAAAATCTTCATTTTATCACTGCAATCGCTTTTTTCTGATTTAATTCCCCGGTACTGGAAACTATTTTCAGAATATAAATTCCAAAA
>Ga0136651_10002378_pt1 | contig 10316 bp, 7 predicted proteins | sample Mar14236cmmetaG_FD_94867 | JGI IMG/M metagenome (GOLD analysis project Ga0136651, IMG submission 94867) | Marine hydrothermal vent microbial communities from Guaymas Basin, Gulf of California to study Microbial Dark Matter (Phase II) - Marker... ...
AAGCCTTTTTTTTCTAGGCTTTCAAGGATGTCGTAGCTTCTGCTTCTCGGCACATTGGCTATGTCGCTTAGTTCGCCTGCAGTACTCACCCCTCTTGATAGAAGAGCCGTCCATATCTTTACCTCGTAGAGGTTAAGACCAAAGTACCGTCTCAACTTTGTTAGAAACTCTTCTTTTACAATCATATTACTACCTCCGTAAAGTAGGTTCGATCACCCCTTTTTAATATCAAAAACTCATAACTACTATTTATATGTTACTATTTTTTACACTCTAATAATGGTTTCATATTCGCACCTCTTGAACAATGACGAAAATAAATGGGGCGCTGCGGGGGCAAAGGAAAAATTAAGGAAAATAAAAACTAAGAACCACGGTGGTGCAGCGATAGTGTATTAAATACTATGCTTGTTTGGTTAAAACATAGAATATTTCTCCTGGGATTTCAAAGATTGTGATTTTATAGCCGAGCTTCTTAACAAACCTCTCAAACCACGTCCTTCTCTCTCTTCTTATCCTCTTCTTACCCCCCAGACTCTTGGTTGAGAAAGAAACAACTATGAATCTCGCAGGGATGCTTCTTAACAGATCTTTACTTATATTCTTCTTTATAGCTTCAAGTGAGTCAACGGTTTTTAATAAGAATACAACATCCTCTTTTTTAATAATCTCTTTTAGCTTGTCTTGACAGTCTTTTGCTAAATCAACCCTTTTTATTACCCCTTTAATTCTCATAATCTTAAAGTACTCCTTAATGAACTCAAGATCTTTCTTTGCTAAATCACACGCAACATACTCTGGTTTGAACTTAATGTAAGGATAACTAAAGGGATTTAATCCGCAGCCTAGATCAACAATCCTTTTAGGTACGCCTATTATTTCGAAAATTCGCTTATAGACTAACGCGTAATAAGGCAGCCTTTCCTTGCTTGATTTATGCGACTCTAAGATTTTATTATGGTTCTCTAAACAAGGATTCTTTCTGAGCTTATCTAATAATTCGCCTAGTTTGAAGTGCTCTTTTAGGATGAAGACACCGTAAACCTCTCTGAGTTCAGCTCTTACTGCTTTTATAATCTCTTTATACTCTTTTGCACGTTTGAGGTTAAACTGCTTTCTTTGCTCTAACTTTTCTTTTATTCTCTTATGTTTCTTAAGAAAGATTTTTATTCTCTCAATTACAAACTCCTCATCAAGGTTTCTAAGCTCTTTTTTGGTAAGAACATCCTTTGCTATGAATCTGATTAAGTCTTCCATCTTAGAATACCTGCAATGCCACCAAGCCCAATTAATTTCTTTTCTGCTTCTTCGGTACTAAGGATGTGCACGTCTGCACTCATTTTCTCTGCGAGTTTCATCAAACCTTCTACTTCTATGTGTTTCCCCTTCTCTCTTGCTCTTTGCATAAAGTCATAGCTTACAAAAAGCTCTTTCACAGCGCCAAGCCTTATTTTCTCTTCACACTCTTTTTGACCGTAACAGGCTTCATCCTTTGCAATGGCTTTTAGCAGGGCTTCAATCATGCCTAGCTCTTTAGCTGCTCTATCACTTTCAAGTACCTTGAATAACTCGGGTTTCTGCAAAACTTCTTTTATTGCTGTTTCCTTAACATCAGAGCAGGTTGAGAGCGTTATTTTTTCTTTTAGCTCCTTAGGCATCTCTTTCATCAAGTACTCTTTCCAGAAGCTAGGACTAGCTATAATGATGTTATCGGGTTGAAGCCTCTTATTATATTCTTTTAGCTTCTCAACTATTTGGGTGTAAAAATTCTTTTTTTCAGTGGTTTCAATATTCTTCTTTGGCACATCTCCTTTAATACTCCCAAGAATCTCAAATCCGTGGTTTTTAAGAAGGGCAAAGAGAGCTTCTTCTCTATCCATTAATACTACGAGGATCTTTGTTCTAATATTCTGGGTTGCTTCTCTTAATTTCTCAAGCTGGTAACCAAGCCACTCCGGCTTTTTTATAGTCACCACGCTCCCTGGTTCAAGCTTAAAAGTGTGGTGACTGCCTCTAGGCACCTCTTCAGGTCCTTTTAGGATAACCCCGCTGACACGCAGATTGTCAGAGTACTTGTGGAACTCTATTCTCTCTGTTTTTATTTCCAGGAAAACTGTTTTTTTTGTAACTCGTTGCTTTCTCTCATCCTCCTTGCCAATCTTTATCTTACGCTCAGTTTTACCTAGAATATTATCCCCTATATCTATTATTTGACTTAGGAACCAGAGGTCTTCTGGATTATTAACTTTTACAGTTACTTCTCCTTGTTTTAGATTCTTTTTGATAATCTGCATATTTGTAATTCTAGTATGGTTTAGTATATAATGTTTTTTGTTTTATAGTCGGCTTTTTCTTTTCTTTACTTTCTTTTTTATTGTTTTTATTTAGTGCTTCATGGGTCTTTCAGATGTGTTTCAGAGTTTTCTATCTTCGGAGGGAGGGGTAGGCAACTAGCAAGTAGAAAGCAAAAATATAAAAACCAATAAATTTATATATCTTGATTATTAAGAGGGGATTATGAGTAGATGGAAATCTAAGCTTGCCCAGTCAGCTAGTAACGCAGGGATAACTGTTATTTTGATTGCTGTTCTCATAATCTTTTATATACTCTTCTTGTCTCCTCAGGACAGGGCAGAGTTATTAGGCGAACCTTATCCTGGCGGGGGAGGCGCAGGGGTTGTTCCGCAAGGAGTTAAAGCAGTGCTGTTCTCTCAGAGTCCGGGCAGGATTTACCCTCCCAGTGCAAACATGGTTGAGCATACAATACCTTCTTTCATGGTATTCACAGTGACTAATGCTAATGAACTTAAAAGAACAGCTTCTTTGTATGTGAAGAACTCTGCTTTCAGCGACGCCTCTGAGGAGATTATTTTCTTCTTTGATAAAAGAACAACTAGTGATGTAAAACTCTCATTTAATGTTAAGAAGCATTCGGGCAGGCTTATAATCTGGCTTAACCAGTACAAAGTTTTTGAAGGCGAGATAACAGAAGCCAGTCCAAAGCCTATTGATTTGCCTGAAGAATATTTGCAGTCTAAGAATAGACTCTTATTCCAGGTTTCATCGCCCGGAGCTGCTTTCTGGCGTGTTAATGAATATGAACTAGAAAATATTCTAATATCAGGCAAAGTAACTGATTACTCAGGCGCTCTATCAGAGCAACACTTCTCAATACCCGAAGCAGAATATGAGAATCTTGAGAAAGCAGTGCTTGAGTTCCTGCCTGACTGTCCTCCGAGAGAGGAAGGCCTTGTGCAGATACTTATAAATAACAGGGTGATATACACAAGTTATCCTGATTGTGGTGTGAAGACAAGCATTGAGGTGAGCAAGGAGTTCCTGAAACCAGGGGATAACGTTCTTGTAGCTACAACTAATACAGGCTCCTTTTTGATAGATATGCCTAAAATTATTACGTTTTTAAAGGAGATTACTCAGCCAGTATTTTACTTTAATATTCCTGATGAGTTGTATGACGGCATGTACTTTGGTGAAGCAGGATTAGTACTTACACTAAGATTTACTGACACAACCAGTGTTAAAAGAGGAACAATTGATATTAATGGTTACCAGATTTATTTTGAAACCCAAGACGTTGCCTACCAGACATTTATAGACCCAGAATTCCTTACTCCTGGTCCGAACTCCTTGAAGATAACTCCTCAGGAGCCTTTAGATGTTACTGAGCTAAGAGTTGATGTTATTTGATTACTCATTATTCTTCACTAATAAAAAAGAGGACTCTGACATTATGACTCCTGAAATACCAGAAGAAGATTTAGCAGAGTTAACAGAGCAGAAGATAAAGGAACAATTACTCAGAGAAAAAAACAGAAGAAGGAATGAAAGAGATTTAGAAAACTTAAGAAAGGAAGTAGAGGAAAAAGAGCTAAGACGAAGGTTAAAGGAATTGGAGGAAGAGGAGGAGAGGGCTGCAAAAGAGGCTCGTCGTGCAAAAATTGATAAGCTAAAGAATGCTGCAAGAGCGACTGGGAGGGGAGTTGCGAAAAGCGCTGGTCTGATGGGAGGACTCGCAGTAAAACCAATCAGAGGTGCTTATAAGGGTTATAAGAACACAAAGAATTTAACAATACTATTCTGGATTGCTGTTCTTATTCAAATAATTGATGTCTTTATATTAAGGTTTAATAGAACTGTTTATTTCGCCACTTCTATTGCTATGTACGGGATTCTTACTCTCCTAGCGATTTGGGCTTTCTCCAGAGAAGAAGGTCACCTTGCTACTCCTCGACAGATTATTTTGTTCATCTTAATATCTTTTTTCTATGTTGTAGTACCAACCTTGTTGTATGCTATTCCACAAATACGCGTGGTAGGAAATACAACTCTTTTTGACTGGACCAGTTTTCTTCTTGCCATACTCCCAATCTGGCCTATTTATATTGGCTTAAAAGCAGACATCCCTTTTGTTCATAAGTATATTAATTTCTGGATTTTATTCCTCTTATTCACCTTCCTTTTCGGTGTTGGTTTTAAGCTGAGCTCTGCTCACCTGCCTTTAATTGGTGGCAGGCCAGAGGTTATACAAGTAGGCACGGTTGCTAATTTTTTATGGGAGCAAACCACGGAGAGTGTTAAGAATTTCTGGGATGCTCTTAATCCCTCACGGTTTGTTAATGTTTTAGTGAATGCTTCAGGCATGAATTATTACATTGCTCAAATAGAACGTACTGAAGAAGCACCGGTTGGGCTTTATATTGATAATGTGCGTCTCCGCGACAGATACACTTATGAAGGGGAACCCGCGGTTATATGGGCGGATATTCGGGGTAAGAGCTTCATGGATGAGATAAGAGTAACTCCTACTTGTTATATTGATAAGGTAGGGGAAGGCATAGCAAACCCGCCTTTCTTTTCTATTCTTGGCGAAGAACACGTCTTTTTCTCATGTACTTTTAATGACTTAAAAAAAGGGACTTATACTGCGCATGTTGGTGCTAATTTTAATTTTGAAACATGGGCTTATGTTACTTATACTTTTGTTGATATTGAAACTAAGAGGGCTTTTGAGTTGCAAGGCAAGAATATTAATCACGAGCTTGATATTCCTCTTAAGCCACTAGCAGTGTCCACCCCAGGACCTGTGGTGCTTGGTATGGGAGGCTTAGTAGACCAACCCGTGGCTCTTGACCTCGTATATAATACTCGGCGGCCTGTTTTAGGTGTGACCCTTGATAATTATTGGAATGGTGCTGGCAACAGGATTGAAAGCGTTGATGAATTCGTAATTATGGTCCCTGATGATTTTGAGCTTGTTGATTGTGATCGGGGGACGCCTGAAGTTGAGAAAGGGGCTGAGGAAGGATATGATTTTTATAAGTTTAAAAGAGAGCAACTCGGAGATCCCAGACTTGGTTTCCAATCAGTTACTTGTTTCCTTCATGTTAAAAACCCGAAACAATTATTAGGTGGCGCTCAGAAAGTGCAAAGAACCTTTGTTGCTAAGGTGAAGTATCGTTATAATTTAGAGAAGAGGGTGAGTATTAATGTCAGGGAGTAAGCAGAATATTCCTTTTTTTCATTTTTTTAAGAGGAGCCGGACCGGTTTTTTTGTCCTTATTGTTTGTATTATGCTTATTTCAATGCTTCTTTTATCCGCATGCACTTCCTTTGTTCCCAGGTATGAAGAGGTTGATTATTTTAAAGGAACTCAAGGTCTTGAAATTGACTTCTTAGAAGATGCGCCTCCTAGCGAGATTTATGAGAACTCTGTGTTCAATGTTAATCTTTATGTAGAAAATAAAGGCGCTTTTGATGTTTTAGATGAGAATTACGGCATTCTTTCAATAAGCTTTGACCCTTTTTATGTTGATGTATCTGATTTTCCGGTTACAAACGGTGTTGAGGTTACTAAGAATGGGATTATAGTTAAAGGAATCCAGTTGCCTGGTAAGTCAATGTACAACCCTTTAGGTGCGGAGACTGTTCTGAGCTTCTCTGGCTTTAGGATTAAGAATATAAAAGGGCAGAGAGAAAAGCCAAGCACCCAAATCTTCACTTCTTTATGTTATCCTTATAAAACTATTTTTTCCAGACCTGTGTGTGTTGACCTTAATATTCACACTCAGAACCTTAGAGCTCAGCCTTGCTCAGAACAAGACTTTGTTTTATCTGATCAAGGAGCCCCTGTTGCTATTACTCTTATTGAGGTTGATAATCAGCCTGTTAGAGCTGGTGTTGTAAGACCTGTCTTCATAGTCCACGTTCAGAATAAGGGTTCTGGTGATGTGCTTAGTGCTGCTTATAATCCTGATGATTTTGAAAGGGTGTGTGCTTTTAAGGACTTATATAAGGAGGATTTTAATACAATAAGTGTAAGAGCAGTTCTATCAGGTTCAATTGAGCTAGAGTGTTCTCCGAACCCTATAAAACTCTTTAATAATCAGGGTTTTACTCGTTGCCAGGTAAGAGACGAGGACCTCATTCTTGGGCATCAGAACTATAAGACGCCTTTGTTCATAGAGTTATCTTATGTTTATCTTACCTCGTTGTCCAAGGAGATTGATATTAAGAGGCTTAATGTCTATGGAGAAATTACAAGTCCTGCTGAGAAGATTCTTCCTTATGAAGTACAACCCGGGATTACAAGGTGTGATTATTGTGCTCAGCACCCTGGTGCTGGTGAATGCCAGGTGCCTAGGTTTAGAGAAGACAGCCCTGAGGTTTATTTCCAAGAAGGCTTTGGTTGTAAGTGCAGTTTTAGGACTTGTGAAAAGCTTTATCCTAAAGGTTTGTGCGTTCCTTTTTCTAATCCGCCTTTTTGTCCTGGGGGGAGTTATTGCTGTCTGCCAGAATGTAAGGCTTCTGAAGTAAGAGGTCCTGGTGGTGTGTGTTATCCTAAATGTGCTAATTGCTTAGCTATTACTAAGGATTGTGCTTGTGGCACAGAGGAAGCGGGTTATGATATTCTTAGTAAAGGCATGTTCTGTTGTCCTAGGAATAAAGCAGGTTATTCTACTCAGGATGAGTGTAGAGAGGCCTGCTCTGAATTAAATAATCCTTCCTCTTAACTCTTAGCTTCCTATTTTAACCTTAACCATTTTGATTCAAGTTAAGTTTTTACTTTAATTTTAGTTTAAAATAGTAGCCTTTTATGAAAAGCTTTATATACTCTTAATAACAAGGAATTAATTTAAACACAGGTCTGGGTTTAAGGTGTGGAAGACATGGGTATGGTTAACAAGAAAACAGGTTTGCTCATAGTAATAGCATTATTACTCCTCCTTATTCTAGGATTAACTGCTTGTAATAGGGTGCCTAGAAGAAGACAATCCCCTTTTGTTAATTTTGAGGATAATAAGTATTATCGTGGTATTCGAGGGGTGGAGATGGCTTTTGTTCAGGGCATGCCTCCTTCTAGGTTGTATTATTATAGTGATACGCCTGATAATGTGTTTGATGTCACAATCGAGGTTGCTAATGTTGGTTCTTCCTGGGCAAGAGGCGGAGTGTTTTTGTCTGGTTATGACCCTACTATGATTGAGTTCGAGGGGATTAACCCAGCGAGGAGTAGTGGTAAGGCGTGTATTATTGATATAGGAAATATTGGTTTTGGGGAGTTTGGTGGGACTCTGAGATGCGAGGACTTTTTTATTGGTGCTGGAAAAGGAGGCACTTTTGAGATCGGTATCCGTGACCTCTTTGGCTCTAATGGTCCTTACGCAGGAAGATTTGATCTTGAGAGGTTGTTTGGAGGTATAAGTCTTGATGTTTTCTATAAGAAGACTGCTGGTGATAATAAGCGGTTAACTATTGGTTTTAATCACCCCGATGTTGGGCAGTGGGATGTAGATTATGCTAATCATGGTAGGCTATTGATTGCTATGCTCCAAGGAATTGATTTTTCAAGAAGTTTTGGTCAGGAGTATTTGCTTGCTGGTGATACGTACGAGTATCCTGGGGGCGAGCTTGCTTATATTACTTTCAGGGGTAATATTGTGAATTGGCCTGCTGGGCTGGATTCTGCTTATACGACCTTCCTTGCTACTAATTGTTATTTATACGCTACTTATGCTGCGCCTATTGTATGTATTGATCCTGCGCCGTTCTCCCAGGATAAGAAGGTGTGTTATCCCAAGCCTTATACAGGGACGAATGGACAAGGAGCTCCTGTGGCTATTACTTATATTGAGCAGGAGAACACGCCGCGGCAAGCAATCTTTACAATTCATGTGCAGAATGTAGGGGGTGGTCAAGTATATGACCCTGGAAAACTTGAGATGTGCAGCCCTTATTTCCCTGGGAGGGTTACTAATGATGATTTAAATATCGTGTATATCGGGGATATAAGGGTTTCTGGAGACTTGCAGAGACTTGACTGTACGCCTAATGATTTTGTTAGGCTTAATCCTAAAACCGGGGAGGGAATAATCACTTGTACGTATAATATTCCTTTCTCTGGTTTAAGATCTGCTTATCAGACTCCTCTTGTGGTAGAGTTATGGTATGGGTATTCAAAAACAAAGGAGAAAACGGTTTATATAAAAAGAGCAATATAAGAAGGTACTGAAAGCTATAAAGAGAAGCGTGTAATAAAAAAATAAAAAAATAAAAAGGGATAATATAAAATAAGGAGTGGTGTGTATAGGAATAGAAGGTATGGCAGAATAGAATATTACAAATGAATATGAAATAAATATCATGAAATAAATATCATTTAATAAATTCGTATACAACAAGCGCTGAATATTTTAAAAAGACGGGGCGGAAAAAGTCGCGTTGGAGGTTGATTAGAATGGTTAGCTTTGGTTGGATTAATAGGGTTTTGCTTTTCTTAGCAATAATAACAGGTCTTTTTTTTGTTACGAGCTGTAGCTCTCAGGAGGAGCAAGGAATTAATCTTGCTCAGCCCTACGTGGGTGGTACTGTGGGTCTTAATGCTTATCTCGTTGAGGGTATGCCTCCTCCTATAATTCATGATGCTGGCACTTACCCTTTCGGAGTAGGTGTTGCTCTTGAGAACATGGGTGAAGCTGATGTTGGTCCTGGCACTGATAATCCTTTTGTACTGGTGAGATTAGAGGGTATTAATCCTGAGCAGTTAGGAGTCACAGATGCTGATATACAGAAAATGCTTGATGCTCCTCTTAGAGGTGCTAGAAGGAACTTTGATGGCACAATCTTCCCTGGCGAGATGACCGTGGTTACTTTTGAACCTTTGAATTATCTGCCTGATATTCATGGCAACACCCAGTTCACTATAAGGGCGGATGTGTGCTATGATTATGAGACTTTATCCACGACCACGATTTGTATTAAAGATGATGTGTTAGAGAACATCCAGGATACTAGTATTTGTAGCTTGACAGGGGAGAAGAGCCCTCAGAATACCGGCGGTCCTTTACGAATAACTAGTGTTGTTGAGAATCCTATGGCTGAGAATAAGATACAAGTAAATTTTGTTATTGAGCATGTTGGTATTGGTGAATTCTTTGGAAGGCCGACTAATGGTGAAGAGGAGAAGTGCGATTTCAGTGTGAGGAATTTTAATAAGTATTATGTAGATGTAGAAGTTGAGCCTCTTGATGATTCAGGAATGACAATTAGTTGCTCAAGATTCGGAGGGAGTAATAAGGGCAGAGTAAAACTTTATCAGGGCGCCCCAACAACTATTAGTTGTGTTATTGAACGTACAAGACCTAGCACTGGCAGGGTGTATCAAGCATTGCTTAATATTAGGCTTAGGTACAGGTACGGGCAGTTCATTGAGACCCCTATTATTGTTCAGGATGTGACTAATTAAGGTTTTTTTGGTAAAAAAGTTTGGTAAAAAACACATTTTTTTATCTTTTTGTTTTTTTATTTTTATTATAAGAAATTTATTTAGAAATACCGGATTATTAGGGTTTATGATTGATTATTGGTGTTGGTTAGTCCTCGCTTGAACTTCCCACTTATTATTATGCGCGTGTTATTTTGGTATTCAGGAGGTTTTTTTTATGCTTAGAAATTTGTTCAGGGCAATCTTATTAATACTTCTCATGCTTCTTTTATTCTCCGGGTTGCTCTTATTGGCTGGTTGCTCTTGCTCTCGCCGGGAAAATCGTGTTTTTTCATCTGAGGAAATAGGAGGTTTTGTTGGTGGAACAACGGGTTTAGAGGTTAATGTTTTGGATGGAGCGCCTCCTCGTGTAATTCCGGGCGGCGGATTAACTTCTTTTTCTTTTGTGATTTCCTTAGAGAATGTGGGTGAAGCTGATGTTGGTCCTGGCACTGATAATCCTTTTGTAATGGCAAGACTAACCGGGATAATGTATAATAACTTTGGTTTAACAAATGATTTTTCTGGTATGGGC
>Ga0136651_10002379_pt1 | contig 10316 bp, 10 predicted proteins | sample Mar14236cmmetaG_FD_94867 | JGI IMG/M metagenome (GOLD analysis project Ga0136651, IMG submission 94867) | Marine hydrothermal vent microbial communities from Guaymas Basin, Gulf of California to study Microbial Dark Matter (Phase II) - Marker... ...
GAGTTGCGATGACTCATGGTTCAAGAAAATGATAGTTGTTTCAGGCGATGGCTTTTTGGATCAGGTGGATTTGAACATAAGCTGGGATACAAAAGGTTTGCCAGATGGAAAATACAACATATATGCCCAGAGCATAAATGATGAGGGGCAGGAAGGGCCAATAGATGAAATTCACGTTACCGTAGATAAAAGCAGAAAAACAAAGATTACTTTCAATCATGATGACCACCTTAATCCGGCTCTTCTGAATGGTTATCCAGCTCCTCCAATAGCGGAGATAGTTTCTGTTTCAGATGGAGATGTGCTTGGCAATACAGATTATCATTACAATCCAACGGACAGCGAAGCATATCTTAACGAATTTTTCCACTGGGCAAATATAAGTTATGAAAATGGTGTGCTTAAAATAAGGGGCAAGTCATATGATCCAAAGCCTTATGGAAATGTAACGAGCATTCATGTATGGGTGGAAAATGAGGATGGCGAGATTGTATTTGAAGCATGGAGAAATAATACCGAGATGTATTATGAAGGAGAGTGGACAACTGGCGAGAAAGCTTTGAAAGGAAGAGGAGGAGCTTTATATTACATGCCCCCTGACTTTGAAAGGGAGATACTGTGGGCATCCAATGGCAAATTTACGGGACAGGAAGATGTGATAAATGCTTTCAATGGTGGCTGCGGTTTCTGGTTCATGTCCGGGCATGGAAGTCCAAATGTATGGGCGGATCATTATCCTGGCATACCAGGCAACAGGCAGCATGCAAGCATCACGGGCTTATATGTCACCACACTCCGTCCATGGTTCCCATATCTTAGCTTTCCAGTATTCCCCATAGATACTCTATCAAATGGAGAGAAGTTGCCAGTGGCTGTTATTGGTGGATGCCACAATGGACAGTTTAACGTATCTGCCATACCTGCTTTCTTAAACATATTTTCCATTTTCCCATTCTTCCCAAATAACTACATGTGGACATATGGACAGCCCACGCCAGAGTGCTTCTGCTGGCGCCTTGTGAGAAATCCAAATGGAGGGGCTATAGCAAGCACTGGAAATACTGGCCTTGGCTATGGAATGCCTGGCAGGGATTGTACAACAGGAGGGGGCGATGGGTGGATTACCATTGAATTTTTCAGGCAATATGGCGAGAAGGGGCAGCATGTGCTTGGCATGGCACACTCGCAGGCAATAACGACATACATAAACAGCTTCGATATGACCGACATGGAAGCAGGACATACAAAGACAGTGGAGCAGTGGGTTTTGCTTGGAGATCCATCGCTCATGATGGGCGGGTATAAGTAGTGCATGAATAGAGAAAAGATACATATACTGAAAGTTACACTAACTGACGAAAAAGGAAGGAAGAGAGGAAGGCCATATCGGATAATAGCTGTTAAAGGAAACACAACATTATATCGGTTGGCTGAGATAATAGTGGAAAGTTTCGATTTCCAATTTGACCATGCATTTGGCTTCTATGACAACTTAAAGAATTATTTTGAATCAGAAGAAGGATATGAATTATTCAAAGATATTGGTGAAGAAAGCCGGTATGGAAGCGTGAAGAAGACAAAAGTAGCAGATGTCTTTTTAAACGTTGGGAAAAAGATGCTATTCCTATTTGATTACGGGGATGAATGGCAATTTATCGTTGAACTGAAAAAAGTGGAGGAGGCTGATAAGGAGAATAAATACCCAATAGTACTGAAGGCTGTGGGGAAAGCGCCGCCTCAATACGGTAGTTTTTAAATTCTCCCTCTTTTCTATTTTTTGTGGAGTTTCATGCTGTAAAGCTTGGCTTTACATATTTTGGTTGCGAAATTTATAGAATGGAAATAGTTGATGGAAAGATGAAAGGAACATATCTAGGCAAAATGCTGGCAGGAGAGAAAAAATTAGCGTATTGCTTGAGGACATTTTCTATGCTTTGCTTGGCGGCTATGTCATGGCAGCGCTGGCATCTCCGGATATAGAGATAAAAAAAGAGAGGCCGGAGAGGAACGAAAGAAAGGATTTTTGCTATCCTGCAAAAAGAAATGGAAATTCGTGGTGGAAAGAAATATTTTGGAGGAAATTGCAAAATTATTGATGCATCATAACAAGGTTCTTTTTATCAAATTTTTATTAAACTGGAAAATTACTGATACATTTCTTACCAATTTTTTATATTTGTCGTCTCTTTTTTCAATTTTAGGAAAATGTTTAAATAAGACAAAACAATAAATGGAAGGATAAGATGAAGTACTGGGTAAAAAAGGAATTAAAACCACCCCACGGAAAAGTCTATATTATTAAGGATCGCTGTAAAGGTTGTGGCTTTTGCATAGAATTTTGTCCTCAAGGTGTTTTGCAGGAATCAGAGGAATTCAATTCTAAAGGTTATCATCCGCCAAAACTTGTGGAAAGTGATGAGAAAAAATGCATTGGATGCGGTTTCTGCTCATTGATATGTCCAGAATTTGCAATTTACATTGAAAAGGAGGAGGAAAATGAGGAAGGAACAGATTAAATTTTACAGCGGCAACATTGCGGCTGCGGAGGGAGCAATAGCGGCTGGCTGCAGATTTTTTGCTGGTTATCCCATCACGCCTTCATCGGAAATAGCTGAGCACATGGCGCGCCGCCTTCCGCAGGTTGGCGGTATTTTCATTCAAATGGAAGATGAGCTGGCTTCAATGGCTGCAATACTTGGCGCTTCATGGGGAGGAGCGAAGGCGATGACGGCTACAAGCGGTCCGGGCTTCTCGTTGATGCAGGAGAATATCGGGCTTGGGGCAATGACGGAGACGCCCTGCGTAGTTATAAATGTGCAGCGCGCTGGTCCCAGCACGGGAATGCCCACACTTGTCGGGCAGGCAGATGTAATGCAGGCAAGATGGGGAAGTCATGGTGATTATGAGATAATAGCTCTATCGCCATCATCTCCTCAGGAATGTTTTGATTTAACCATAAAGGCATTCAATCTGGCTGAAGAGTATAGGGTGCCAGTAATTGTTTTGATGGATGAGAGTGTTGCCCATATGTTTGAAAAGGTTGTTATTCCTCCAGAAAATAAAATAAAGATTGTAAATAGAAAAAAGCCAGATGTTCCACCCGAAGAATATCTGCCTTTTAAGCCAGAAAGATATGTCCCTCCAATGGCATGCGCAGGCGAAGGATATAATGTTCATGTAACAGGATTAACCCATGATGAAAAAGGATATCCTCAGGCTACAGACCCTGAAGTGCAGGAAAGACTTGTAAGGCGATTATGCGACAAGATAAGGAAAAATGAAAGGAAAATGAGAGACATTGATGAATATGAAATGGATGATGCGGATGTTGCCATCGTTTCCTTCGGCATTTCCGGGAGGAGCAGCAAGGAGGCGGTAAAGGAGGCGAGGAAGCAAGGCTATAAAGTAGGGCTTATAAGGTTGCGAACAATATGGCCATTCCCGGATGAATATTTTGAGAAAATTGCAGAGGACATCAAAAAATTCATTGTTGTCGAGATAAATTATGGGCAGATAAAACTGGAAGTGGAGAGAAATGTTGGCAAGGAAAAAGTTATTCTGTTGCCAAAATTTGGAGGGGAAATACACAAGCCACATGAGATATATGAAAAAATAAAGGAGGTGTACAATGGAAATTGAGGCAAAATATCACCCACTTGATAAATATCTGAGGGCTGACCGCATACCCCATATATGGTGTCCCGGCTGCGGACTGGGAACGGCTTTAAACTGCTTTTTACAGGCGTTAGAGGAAACAGAGATAGATTTGAAAAATCTTGCAGTTGTATCCGGCATAGGATGTGCAGGAAGAGTTGCTGGATACATAAATGTTGATTCATATCACACTACACATGGAAGAGCCATTCCTTTCGCCACTGGCTTAAAGCTTGCAAATCCAAAATTAAAGGTGGTTGTATTTAGCGGGGATGGAGATTTATTTGCTATAGGGGGGAATCATTTCATACATGCAGCCCGCCGAAACATCGACATGACGGTTATATGTGTAAATAACCACAACTATGGAATGACAGGCGGGCAACTTGGCCCCACAACACCGCTTAAAGCGAGAACAACAACTGCTCCATATGGCAATATAGAGCATCCATTCAATTTGTGTCATGTTGCCGCTGCCTCTGGCGCGGTATATGTGGCGAGATGGACAACGCTGCATGTTCGCCGCTTGAAAGAGAGTATGAAGGAGGCATTGAATAAGAAGGGCTTCTCATTTGTGGAAGTTATAGCTCCGTGCCCCACTGCTTTCGGGCGACGCAATAGAGAGCCAAGCGGGCTGGATACGTTGCGATATTATAAAGAACATTCCGTAATAAAACATGGAATAGATCCCTCTGAGGCGGATATTGAAATAGGAGGAGATATTATAGTTGGCAAATTCGTTGATATTGAAAAGCACACGTTTAATGAGGCTGTTGAGGAGCTTATAAAGAAGGCGAGAAAATGAGGGTGGAGATAAAGTTTGGCGGATTCGGAGGGCAGGGAATAATTTTAATGGGCAATATAACGGCGAGGGCAGCCGCCATATATGATGGCAAAAACGCTGTCTTCACTCCATCTTACGGGCCAGAGGCAAGAGGAGGAGCGGCAAGCTCCAATGTTGTTATAAGTGAAGAGGAAATTGATTATCCATATGTAACCCAGCCGGATGTGCTTGTTGTAATGAGTCAGGGTGCTTACGAAAAGTTTGCTCCATCACTCAAAGACGGTGGCCTGCTCATTATAGACGAGGATCTAGTGAAACTGCATAACGGCGAGGGCAAAGTTGCGAAAATTCCAGCAACGAGGATAGCTGAAGAACTTGGCAAAAGAATAGTTGCAAATATTGTGATGCTTGGCTTCTTTGCAGGTGTAACAAAGCTTGTTTCATATGATGCAATTAAAAAGGCTGTTTTGGAAAGTGTGCCGGCTAAATTTAAGGAATTAAACGAGGATGCTTTAGAAAGGGGATATAAGCAGGGGATAAAATGGCAAAAAGAATAGGTGTTTTCATTTGCCATTGCGGCGTTAATATTGCGGGCGTTGTCGATGTTGAAAAGGTAGCTGAGGAGTTGCGAAAATATCCGGGTGTTGTTTTTGCGACAACATATCAGTATATGTGCTCCGACCCCGGCCAGAATCTCATACGACAGAAAATAGAAGAAGAAAATCTTGATGCTGTCGTTGTGGCCGCATGCTCACCTTCAATGCATGAAGAAACCTTCCGCAATGTATGCAAGGACTATTTCAATCCTCAGAGATGCGAGATGGCAAATATAAGGGAGCAGTGCTCATGGGTTCATGAAAAGGAGGAGGCGACAGAGAAGGCGATAAAAATAGTGAAGGCAACGGTTGAGAAACTCAAGGGCAATGAGGATCTAACGCCCATCTATGTGCCTGTAGAAAAGAAATGCCTTGTTATAGGCGGTGGCATCGCCGGCATTCAGGCAGCACTGGACATTGCGGATGCTGGCTATGAGGTTATTCTGGTTGAAAAAGAGCCGAGCATAGGAGGAAGAATGGCTCAACTTAGCGAGACATTTCCAACACTCGACTGCAGCCAGTGTATTTTAACGCCAAAAATGGTTGCCGTTTCCAGGCACCCGAAAATAAAGTTAATGGCTTACAGCGAGGTTATCGATATCTCCGGCTATGTGGGCAATTTTGATGTAAAAATACTCAAAAAGCCTCGCTATGTCGATGAGGATGCATGTACTGTTTGTGGTGATTGCGAAAAAGCATGCCCTGTTATAGTTCCAAATGAGTTTGACATGGAAAAGAAGCCGAGAAAAGCTATCTTCATTCCATTCCCACAGGCGGTTCCATCAACATATACAATTGACAGGGAGGCATGTCTTGGCCTGGCTCCGCTAACTTGTGCCGAATGCAGGGAGGCATGTGAGGCAGATGCAATAAACTATGATATGCAGCCACAAATTGTGGAAGAAAAGGTTGGTGCCATTATAGTTGCGACTGGCTACGACTTATATGATAAAAGTAATCTCGTTGAATATGGATATGGAGAGGATGATGACATAATAACAAGTCTGGAGTTCGAAAGAATGCTTTCCGCCAGCGGGCCAACGGGAGGCAACATAATAAAGCCTTCCACTGGCGAAACACCCAAAAAGATTGTATTTGTTCAGTGTGCAGGCTCGAGAGATAAACAGCATATGCCATACTGCAGCAGCATATGCTGCATGTATACCGCAAAGCATGCCCTGCTTTACAAGCATCATGTTCCAGATGGAGAGGCATACGTTTTTTACATTGATATAAGGGCGACAGGAAAGGATTATGAGGAATTCATAAACAATGTCATGGAAGAGGAAAGGATAAACTATATTCGTGGCAAGGTTGCAAAGATATTCAGAGAGGGAGATAAAGTCGTTGTTTGGGGTGTGGATACTCTAACTGGCAAAAAGGTGGAGATAAAAGCTGATTTGGTTGTGCTTGCAATGGCAATAGTTGGAAGGAAGGAAACGAAGGAAATAGCACAGCTTCTTAAAGTTGCAACAGGCGTTGGAGGCTTTTTGAAGGAATCTCATCCAAAGTTGAAACCAGTTGAAGCTCTCTCGAGAGGCATATATTTTGCCGGATGCTCTCAGGCTCCGAAGGATATTCCTGCCACCGTCGCCCAGGCAAGTGCCGCCGCTTCCAAAGTTCTTGCCCTGTTTGCTAAAGACAAACTTGAGAAGGATCCGATGGTGGCAGTTGTTGATGAAGAGCATTGTTCGGGTTGTGGGGTGTGTGTAAGCGTGTGCCCATATGGAGCAATGCAGCGCCAACCAAACGGAAAGGCAAAATGTATAGAAGCTTTGTGCGAGGGATGCGGGACATGCGCTGCTGCCTGCCCGAGCAATAATATAGAAATGCGTAATTATAGGGACGAGCAGATTGAGAAAATGATAGAGGTGATAATATGAGGAAAGATGCTGGAGGTGATGATATGGGTTTTGAGCCAGAAATTGTTGCCTTTCTATGCAACTGGTGTGCCTATGCAGGCGCAGATATGGCGGGCACATCCCGCCTTAAATATCCGGCAAATGTTGTTCCAATAAAAGTTATGTGCTCTGGCAGAGTTGATCCGGAATTCGTTCTGGAAGCATTTGAGAAGGGGGCAGATGGTGTTTTCATAGGTGGATGCCATCCAGGAGATTGTCATTATGTAAATGGTAACATAAGAACGAGAAGGCGGGTGGAGATGCTGAAAAAGCTGCTTGAGCAAATGGGAATAAATCCCCGCCGCCTTCGCCTTGAGTGGGTTTCCGCTACAGAGGGGGCGAAATTTGCGAGAGTTATTAAGGAATTTGTTGAGGAGATAAAGGAGCTTGGTCCATCACCATTGAGGAGGAAGTAAGATGAAGAAGAAAATAGCCATGTATTGGGGTGCGGGATGCGGTGGATGCGATGTTTCGTTGCTTGGCATTCATGAGAAATTGCTTGAGTTGCTCGATGACATAGAAATTGTTTTCTGGCCATGTGCCACAGATTTCAAATATGAAGACTTGGAAAAAATGCCAGATAAAAGCATAGACATTGCCTTTTATAATGGAGCAATAAGGACGAGCGAGAATGAGGAAATTGCAAAATTACTGAGGAAAAAATCGAAGATTTTAGTTGCGTATGGTTCATGTGCAATTGAAGGATGCATTATAGGACTGGCAAATCTGTATGATAGGGAGGATATTTTCAGGGCTGTTTATCTGGAAAATGAGACAACACCCAATAAAGAAAAAATTGTTCCTGGATCAAGAGATAAGGAAGAGGAGCTTGAACTTCCAGAATTTCTCCCCCACCTTAAAGTGCTGAGTGATGTTGTTGAAGTTGATGCTGTCATTCCCGGCTGTCCGCCAACGAAGCCAGTGCTTGCTGAAGCGTTGGAAGCTCTTCTTTCGGGCAAAACGGAGTTTGGTAAAAGCGTTGCGCTATGCGATGAATGTCCTCGCAAAGATACTAAGCCAGAGAAGATAGAGATAGATCGCTTCTATAGATGGCATGAAAAGCAGGATGATGGAAAATGCTTTTTGGCTCAAGGTATAATATGCATGGGGCCTGCAACTCTTGCTGGATGCGGCGGAGAATGCATAGCTGCCAATATTCCATGCACAGGTTGCATGGGGCCGCCGCCGAAAGTTCGTAACCAAGGGGCGGCGATGCTTTCTGCCATCGCCTCTTTGCTGGGTGAGATGGATGAGGAAAAGGAGAAGGAAGTGATAGAGAGTATTCGGGATATGGTGGGGACATTTTATAAATATACGACTGCAAAATTATTACCAAAAGGGAGGGTTAAGGATGAAAGTTAGTATTGATCCCATAACCAGGCTTGAGGGACATGGAAAAATTGAGATATTTCTGGATGAAAAGGGAAATGTAGAGAAGGCTTATATGCAGATTCCAGAATTGCGTGGTTTCGAAATGTTTTGCAGAGGGAGGAAAGCGGAAGATATGCCAATAATAACAGCACGCATTTGCGGCGTGTGTCCCGAAGCACATCACATGGCGGCAGCAAAGGCGCTTGATGATGCATTCAATGTTGAGCCACCTGAAACGGCGAAGCTTTTACGAGAACTCCTTTACAATGCCTATATGTTCTATGACCACTGCCTTCACTTATATTATCTTGGAGGCATCGATGTCCTGCTTGGAGATGTGCCGAAGGAGGAAAGAAATGTTATTGGTTTAATCAAAAAATTTGGAATGGAGATTGGTAAGGAAGTTGTTAAGCATCGCCGCTATGCCATGGAAATAGTCAAAATGCTTGGAGGAAGGGAGATACATCCCGTCGCCGCCGTTCCGGGAGGAGTGAGTAAAGGGATAGGAGAGGATGAGAGGAAGGAAATAGAGGAGAAGGCAAAGTCATGCATAGAATTTGCAAAAACGAGTTTGAGTATATTTAAAGAGGTATTTGAAAGCAAGAGATGGAATGAGCTGCTTGGCTTGGATAGTTTGCAAACATATTACATGGGGCTTGTTGATAAAAATAACCATGTAAATTATTATGATGGTGACATCCGTATTGTGACGCCGAGCGGAAAAGAATTTGCAAAAATAAAGGCAAAAGATATTTTAAATCATATAGAGGAGCATGTTGAGGAATGGACATATGTAAAATTCCCTTACCTGAAGAAGGTTGGATGGAAGGGCTTTGTGGATGGAGAGAAAAGCGGAATATACCGGGTTGGGCCGTTAGCAAGATTAAATGCGGCAGATGGAATGAATACAAAGGAGGCAATGAAGGAATTTGAGGAGTTTAAGAAAGATGGTGTTGTTCATGAAACCTTTGCTTTTTATCACGCTCGCCTCATAGAAATGCTTAATGCGGCGGAAAGAATGTATGATTTAGCCCGCCACAATGCCATAACTGGCACAGATATAAGGGCAATGCCCAACGAGCCAGATGAAGGCATCGGCGTTGTTGAGGCGGCAAGAGGAGTGCTAATCCATCATTATAAACTTAATTCGCATGGCATAGTTGAGGAGGCAAATCTCATAGTTGCGACAACAAACAATAATGCTGCCATAAATATGAGTGTGGCAAATGCTGCAAAAAAAGTTATAAAGAAAGGGAAAGTGGATGATATTATCCTCAATAAAGTTGAGTCAGCGTTTCGATGTTATGATCCCTGCCTGGCATGCGCCTCCCATGCCCTTGGCGATACGCCACTTGTTGTGAATATTTATAGAGGAAATAAACTCTATAAGAGGCTGGAGAAGAATGTATAGCGTAATAGTTGGGGTTGGTAATCCCATACTGGGCGATGATGCTGTCGGGCTAGAAGTAGCGAAAAGGCTAAATGGTAAAATAAAAGCAGATGTCAAGTTTGCAGAGGCGGGAGGGCTTGAGCTTGCTGAAATGATTGCCGAATATGAATTTGCAATAATAATTGATGCGGTGAAGGGCAGGAAAGGAGTTATTGAGATAGATGTTGAAGAATATGAAGAGAGTGTCGCAAATCATGATATTGCCTTTCCATCTGCATACCGCATACTGTCCAGATATATAAGGATGCCCAGGGTTCGGATAGTTGGTATTGGAATAAATGGAATGGAGGTAAGGGAAGGGCTTTCGGAGGAAATTAAAAAACTTGTTCCTGTTGCAGTTGAAAAAGTTAAGAAAATAATGGAGGAGGAGGATGAACTGGTTGCTGTCTAAGGTTGAGGAACTGAGCGGAGAGAATTTATATGCATGCTATCAGTGTGGAAAATGCTCTGCTGGCTGCCCGATGGTGGAGGAAATGGATCTGCTGCCAAATCAGGTTATACTTCTCGTTAAGCTGGGCGATGAAAGCGTTGTGGAGGCGAAGTCGCCATGGGTTTGCGCC
>Ga0136651_10002380_pt1 | contig 10316 bp, 11 predicted proteins | sample Mar14236cmmetaG_FD_94867 | JGI IMG/M metagenome (GOLD analysis project Ga0136651, IMG submission 94867) | Marine hydrothermal vent microbial communities from Guaymas Basin, Gulf of California to study Microbial Dark Matter (Phase II) - Marker... ...
AGTGGGAGAGTAGGACGCTGCCGAAAAATTATTATATGGCCCGGAATCACTAATTATCTAATCAAGTGATTCCGGGTTTTTTTTTGATAAGAAATGTTTTTATAGACGTTTTTCACTTTACCGATGGTGTAACTGGCCTGTATGGTCACCGTCATGTTGCTTGGTACTTCCAAGGAGATCAGCACATCTATTTAACATGTTTAAATTTTACCTCAAACCGCAATCCACTTATTATGAAAACCGGATTACGGTCACATAACACAAATATTGTATATTGTATAAGGGCAGATCTTCAATTTTAGGCAGGGAATCTAAGCTGCCTGTGATTGAATAATTGAAGGCAGAAATTTTTTCGGTTTTCGAAAGAGAGCCTTTATGATATCAATGTGATGACAAACAAAGCGTTAGGCGCGAAACCTTTCGTTTTCCCTATAATCCAGTAATCCAACAATTGAAAAGGAAATCAAGGGATTACGCGGATGGCGCAGCAGGTTCACCGGAAGATATTGAGAAGTTGCCAAGTTTTTCCCTTAACATTAAATATAACCAATTGTCTTAAAACCCCTTTTTAAGACTTTGCCTGGAAGAAAACATGACATATCGAACAAATTTGGTTTTAGGGGATTTTCTTTTTTTAGCATCATTTTTTGGACTGTCACACCGGGTTATGCTATGGCACAGATTACATCAAGGGGCGGAGTTTCCAAACAAACCATCGACACTCAAACTCAAAATGATCCCCAAACCCCTGCCAAAAAAATCAAGGCCGTGGATAAAGCCGGAGAGAGCTTTGGAAAGGGTATCGACAAATTTAGTCGCTCGGCTTCTTTAAAAATCGGGAAGTGGATCGAGGTTGAAGTTTTCGCCGGCATTACCTGGCTCAAACTGCTCTTTTGTCTATTTTTGACCTTTTTGGTGGTCATGGTGGAGCGGCTGATTCGATGGCTGATAAATTCGGCAATTCGAAAAATGCCGGCTCAAGAAGAGGCCGTTTCATGGCGGAAGCATTTTTTTGAGGCGCTCACCCGTCCGCTTTCTCTGTTTATTTGGTCTTACGGTATCTATGGCGCCCTTTCGCCCCTATACATTCATTTTTTGGCGACTGATGGAAGCAATCTGGTGCACACCGTTGCGGAAAAGGCGTCAGATATCGGCGGGATCATCGCTTTTTTCTGGCTTATCCTTCTTTTAATCGGAATTTTGGATGTGTATCTGAAAAAATGGGCGGCCGGCACCAAAAGCACCATCGACGACATGCTGGTCCCCATTGTGGGCAAAACCCTTCGGCTGTTCGTTATTGTTATCTGCGGTATAATTATTGTCCAAAATCTCGCCGGACTGAAAATCGGTTCCCTGCTCGCCTCGCTGGGCATCGGCGGTTTGGCCGTCGCCCTGGCCGCCAAGGATTCCATCGCCAATTTTTTCGGAATGCTGACCATCCTTTTCGACAAGCTGTTTCAGGTGAGGCAACGGATTACCATCGATAAATACGACGGGGTTGTTGAAAATGTTGGCTTCAGGAGTACCCGAATACGAACACTCACCGGTCATCTGGTGACCATTCCCAATGAAAAACTGGTGAACTCTTCCGTGGAAAACATCGGTGAACGGCCCTATATCCGTTGGCTAAGCAATATCAGGATCACCTATGACACGCCTCCTGAGAAGGTGGAAAAAGCCGTACAAATCATCCGGGAAATCTTGGAGAAACACGAGGGCATGAAGGAAGATTTTCCGCCCCGGGTTTTTTTAACGGCTTCAACGACTGGAGTCTCAACATTATGGTGATTGCATGGTATCATCCACCCAATTGCTTGGACTTTCAGGAATGGCTCCAAAAAACCTGCCTTGAGATCATGCGCAAGTTTGAAGCCGAGGACATCGATTTCGCTTTTCCGTCCCGCACCATCTACTTGGCCAATGACGATAAATGTCAGCTTAAATTAAAAATGCTTAAAGCACAAGAATTTTGATCTTTCTCTAACGGAAGGAATACGTTGTTATGCCCAGATTCATCAAACGACATTCCAAGAAGGCGGGTACATTCCCGGGTACGCTGATCCATATCGGGGAAAAGAAGACCGAGGAAACAAAAATTACCTTCATCGACTTTGATGAAGCGCATTTGCAAGAACAGGTGTTCGAGACCATTGAAGAGGCATTTCCACTCAAAGACCTGTCAACAGCAACCTGGATCAATATTGACGGTCTGCATGATGTCGATATTATCGAAAAAATCGGAGTGCATTTCATTCCCATTACATTTGTTGCCGGGATTTATGGTATGAACTTTAAGTTTATGCCGGAACTCGAATAGCGGTGGGGGTATGTGATGGTCTGGGCTATTATTGTCGTTGTTGCAGGAATTATGATCAGCTACTTCAAAAAAAAACAATGGATATGATATATATGTCGAAATCACTTTTAGGAATCAATAAACACCAACTATAAAGGAGAAATTTGATGCCCTGAATAAAATCAAATCACAAAATTAGGAGACTAAGGGTAATCTTCTCACTGGAATCTCCCAATGCCAGTGAGGTCATCTTGATGGGAGATTTCAACCAGTGGAATCCCAAAAAGCATCCCATGAAAAGGGATGTGAATGGGGTGTGGAAAAAGACAATCATGCTGTTCGTCGGAAGATAGGAATACCGCTTTTTGGTGGACAATCGATGGAAAAATGATTCGGAAAACCATCAGACATGTCTCAACAGCTTCGGAAGTAAAAATAATTTTATCGTCGTTCCGTCGACGTAAACGAGGATTCAAGGGTTAAAGCAACGATTCCGATGGCTCTCCGGATAAATCTTCAATGACTCCTTAAAAGCCTAACAATCAAGGTCTGCTTTTAAATTTAGACCCTTCAGGCACTTAACCTATAATATAGTACTCGAAAACATCATTACTTCCCCGCCCAAAAATAATAAAGATATCGAAAATGGTGAAAAGGGGATCACTGAAGGGATAATACCGAATTGAGTTTTTACCTGAATCTTGTATGAAAATTGATGACTATGGTGGCTATTAAAAAAATTTTTCTGTTTTCAGGCATGGCCCTGTGTTTTATTGTGCTTCTGTTTTCAGGCATGGGCTTTTATCTCTATTATCATCCTGACCAAGTAAAACCGATGATAGAAAGATCGCTCTCTGCATCCACGGGAGCATCATGTACCATAGAAAACCTTTCTTATTCTTTTAAACCCATGGTCTTAGAGGCCAAGGGAGTTCTTTGCAAGTCCTTGAAAGCACAGAAAGCCTTCTCTATGGAAATCCCTTTCATCAGAGCGGATATGGAGATTGAGGGTCCATGGGGTCACAGATCCCTAATTATCAAAAAAATGCAAATGAATGGCCTATATCTTGATCTTTTTCTCGAACGGTTCACACTTCCCGGCATCTTATCGGCGAAAAGGGGGCCTTCTTTTCCGGCCAGAATGGTTCGGAGTCTTCTCGGTCTCTTTTTCTTTCGAGACATTAGATTTCAGTCAGGGGAACTCCTTGACGGACGTATCTCGGTAGCTATGGGTGATCAAGCTGTCCGGGCTCATCGAATCCATGCCGGAGTCAGCGCCGAAAAACCGCTTTTCTTATCGTTTGCTTTGGAAATCAAAAATTCTTCCCGTAATATGAATTTTACAGCGCCGAACGTGAACATCCTTGGCGGCCAAACCTTTGACATCAATGATCTCAAGTTCAGCGGCTCGCTTGAATCTCAAGACATGAGACTCCAGGACTCGGAACTTAGAATCCAAAAAATGGAGGTGCTCTCAAAATTTACGTATAGCCACGGCCCCAAAAATCTCAATGTCGAAAATCTTAAAGTTCGTTGCCAAGGTATTGCTTTGGGATCTGATTTAAAAAAGACGGGATCATTGCCCGTATCAGTGACTGCAGCTGAATCTTTGTCCATGGAAACCGGACTTACCTATAATATAAACCAGGAAAGAACCGTCCTTGCTCCCTTAAGACTTCATATTGGCGGCCTGTCCATGATGGAAAAGACGGATATGCTCCTACCGCCTTTGGACATCAATATCAAGGCAGAGGAAATTTCCGGCACCTATCCTTTGATCGAGATCAAGGATGTGACCGTACAAATCCCCCGGGCAAAGATTAACACGGGGGCTCGATACATTCTGATCGGAGATATCCGTGTGCATATCCCGGATGGCCGAATGGACACAGAAAAAAAATCCGTTCTTCTCCCTAAGGTCCGATTCGACGCTGTGGGCTTGAAAAATTTTTTACTTGGCATTCGTCTACAGGAACACAAGCTAAACCTCACGGTTCAAGGGAAGGAGACTTCGCTTTTCCATGCAGCCGCTGCTTTTCACCTGATTCCGTCGGATTGGAATATTGAGGTTCAGGATTCCATCCAAATCAATGTCACAGGACCCCGGACCGGACCCTGGCAGGTGAAAGCAAAACTGTCTTTCGATGATCTTGTCTTTCAAAATAAGGATGGGAGTATAATGGGGGAAAAAGTTTCCCTCAGCGCAGGGCTCCAAGGTGCTGTGGATTTAAAGCGTTCCAGGATGACTTTTGCTGCCGATATAGACGCCCAAGCGGGTGAAGCTCTTTATGATCGGTATTATCTGAACCTGAAAAAAAATCCCATTGTCGCGTCCTGCAACGGGACCTGTGATCTTCAAAAAAGATTGATAGAACTTTCCAGGCTCCGGTTCGATCTCACGGGTATCCTTCCCCTTGAAATCCATGGATTCCTTAAACAGGGTCCGTCCAAAGCCAATGCTGATGTCACGGTGATCCTCCCGAAGGTGCCCTTGACACCGATAGTTCATCATTTTTTGCAGGAGCCCTATAAGACCGAAAAACCCTTTCTGACAACCCTTGAGACCGAGGGAACCGTTTCTGCCCAATTTCGGATAAACGGATCTCAAGATGCGTGGCAAGTTAAGGGGCGTCTCGGGTGGATCGAAGGCAATTTTTCTTTGCCGGAGAAGGGTATTGTCATAGGAGGCATTCTTGTTGATATGCCCGTCTGGTATCAAACCGGAGTCGCCAAAACCCCTGCTAAGACGCTAAGCGGAAAGTTGGAGGTTAAATCCATAACCCTTCCCCCGCTGCCAGAACAGCCGCTGAACATTTCTCTGGTTACCGGTCCGAACCGGATATCCGTGGAATCTCCGACCGTGATACGGGTTCCCGGCGGGGATTTTAGATTGGGATCGGTGCAGGTCGAAAAACTTTTTGGTCCGGATCTTACCGTCCGTACCTGTTTGGAATGCGACCAAATAAAGCTTCAACCCCTGTTATCAAAAATCTGGATGCGTCCCTTGTTGGGCACCTTAACCGGTACGCTAAACCCCATCCGATACGAAAATCACGCCGTTACCAGCCAGGGGGAACTCAAGGCCGAAGTATTCGAAGGCAAAATCATTTTATCCGACTTGGGGGCTTCTGGGATTTTTACGTCAGCACCGGTTTTTAGGCTCAATGTAAAATTAGAGGATCTTTTGCTGTCCCAAATGACAACGGATACCGCATTCGGAAAGATAGAGGGGGTCTTAAAGGGTCATCTTCGTGATTTTGAAATCGCCTATGGTCAACCCCAGAGATTCAATCTTTTACTGGAAACGGTTCAAAAAAAGGGAATTCCCCAAAAAATCAGCGTTAAGGCTGTAGAAAATATTTCGCAGATTGGCGGGGGACAAAGCCCCTTTATGGGGCTGGCGGGTGCCTTTGCCGCTTTTTTCAAAAAATTTCCCTATGAAAAGATTGGTATCCAGGCCAATTTGGAAAACGATGTGTTCACAGTCAACGGCACCATTAGAGAAAGCGGCACAGAGTATCTCGTAAAAAGAGGTAGCTTTTCAGGGGTAAATGTTGTAAATCAAAATCCGGATAACCGTATTAGTTTTAAGGACATGGTTAAAAGAATCAAAAGGATCGGCTCCAAGGGGGACCCGGTTGTCAAATGACGAAGGGAGGTTCATATGAAAATGTTTCAAAAACCAATGTGCATGGTAATGATGTTCGCGATGATTACCCTGTTTGCCTGCGTGACCATAAATATTTATTTTCCGGCAGAAAAGGTTGAATCCGTTGCCGGGGATATTGTGAATGATATCCGGGGCAAAAAGCTCCCTCAAAAGGAAAAGCAGTCCAAAAACCATAGAGGATTTTCTTTTAAAGTCAGCTTTGCCTTGTCTCCTGCCAGTGCGTGGGCGGAAGACGTGACCACCGTTTCCAATCCCACCATCCGTGCGTTGAATGAAAAAATGAAAGCCCGTTTTCAGGCGCTGAAGCCATACTACCGGAAAGGCGCCCTGAAAGAAGGGGATAACGGCTATCTCTCCGTAGCAGATACAAGGGGGTTGAATCTCAAGGAGAAAAGGGACCTCAACGGACTCGTGGATGCCGAAAACAGTAACCGCATGACACTCTATTCAGAGGTTGCCAAAGCTCTGAAAATAGATCCGGGTCAGATTGACCGGATTGCAGGAATCTTTGCCAAAGAGTGGCAGAAGCCGGTGCGGTAAGGTCCAAAATAGGATGTTCAAGCGGATGTGACATGTTGTAACAAATTACATTTGATCTCACTTGGGTCAATAGTAAAGAAATGGGGGGCTGAATTTACGCGTTTCTATTCTTTCAGGGACAAGGATTGATCGATGATGAGCTTTTGGCCTCTCGTGGCCGCCCGACTGACTGCAGATTTACTCAGTCCTAAGTACTTGCCAACCTCTGTTGCTGTCAGGCCCAGTTCCCGAATCGCCCAGTAGGCCAGAACACTGCGGGCACGTACCCGATCGGGCTGTTTTCCGGCCACAACCACTTGGTCTTTTTCAATGCCAAAGATTTCTGCAACCCTTTCGGTAATCTTTGTCAGCGTCCATCCTTCCGCCTTTAACCGGTACCGTCGTTCCATTTGCTCTGATGCCTGGCTCAGAACTTTTTCGACAAAATCACTGTCCCCTAAAATGCGCTCATCCCCCTCCGGGCCGGAGTCTTGATCTTGAACAAAAATCCTCATTAATCAACAAACTCATAAATCAGGTTTATTATGAGTTGGTTGTTTCGGTGTCTTGTTCAGGAGGTTGTTGTGAATCCTTGACGATTTTTTCGATAGTGCTGTAAACGGTTTTGAACATTTCATGGAAACCGGCAGGACCCACCCGTCCGGTTTCAATAAATTTAACAACAATTTCTTTGGTTGCTCTGAGAATTAACTCATCGACCGAGCCCATATAACACTCCTTTTTAATTTTATTAATTATTTTGATCTGTTACCAGAATAAATTGCCAGTGTCAAGATACTCTGCCGCCGATTTATTATCAGGGGATTAAAAAAAATCTGACAGTCTATTTGACACGAAACGTTTTATTAATTATTACAAGCTGTAAATGCAGGAATTGCATCTCAAGTTTTAGGCCCTGTAAAGTGGAGAAAACAAATAATGTCAACGTTAAATGAAAAGAATATAAAATATAACATCAAAAGTCCTGATATAATTAAAGCTGATGTGCTGGATTGCATAGAATATGAATTTAAGTCTCAAAGAGACATTGATATTATCATTAAACAGCCAGAATATACATCTCTATGTCCAATGTCCGGACTTCCTGATGTGGGCTGTATCACAATCAAATACCGGCCGAATGCTAAAATCGTTGAATTAAAATCTTTAAAATATTATCTGTTGCAATACAGAAGCGTGGGAATTTTCTATGAGAGTCTGGTCAACCGGATTCTGGATGACCTGGTTTCCGTACTGGAACCCAAGTTCATGGAAATTACCGGAAATTTTACCGCAAGAGGCGGGATTACCACCGCTGTCAGCGCCGTATTCCAAGGAAAAAATAATGAATAAAAATATTAAACCTTTTTATGTAAAAATTAATATGTTCGCATGGATTTTGTTTTTGGCGTTTTGTATTATTTCTATTACCGGATGCTCCACTTACTCCAACATAGAAAAAAAGACAAAGAGGATTGTCCGGGATTATAAAGCTCCGGATAAAGACTTAAAAAAAAGGGTGGCCGTTACCCTGTTTGAAAACAAAACCGCTTTTTCTGGTAAAGGATTAGAAGAAAGTCTTACCAAAGATCTGGTGAAAGCAATCAAGATATCATGCCCGGACATCCTTGTGTTAGAGCCCCATGATCCCGACTATCCGAGTTATCTTTTAGACTTGCCCAGGAAGAAATCCGGCGTGATCGACAATTTTAAACTGGCCACAACCGGCAAACATTTCGGTTTGAATATGGTGGTAACCGGAGCCTTAATAGATGTCAGAAATCATAAAAAGGCGCGAGGAATCTTGTGGTTCAAAGACATTTATAACTTTGTCCAAGTTCAGGTAGTGGTTCAGGTATACGATATCCAAACCGGTGCGAAACTACTCGATAAGAGTTACATGCACGAAATCAAGGACGAGGATATATTATATGATGATATATCATATTATGACCCAACCAAACAGACCAGTGAAATCAGTATTCATGTAATAAATAATGCTTTGGAATTTATTGCTGCCGAAATCGGGGAACAGATCTGTGATGCGGTCGTTTTACATCCCTGGAAAGGATACATCAGATCAATCTGCGGAGAAAAAGTTGTTATCGCTTCCGGGGAAAAAGTGGGTATAGAACCGGGTGATATGTTTGAAGTTTATGATGACAACGGCATATTTAAGGGAGCAGAAGACCAGAAGTTCTTTATACCCGGCCTTAAAACAGGCGAGATCAAAATAACCACTGTTTATTCTGACAGTGCTGAAGCTGTGTGCTTTTCATGTCAAAACATCCAGCCCGGCAATTCTATAAGCATAAAAGATTAAACCTAACATCTGCATTAACTTTTTAGAAAGAGATAAAAAGGCTTCCAAAATTTAGGTTAAATTTTAACCCGATAAACGGTGATAGGTTCATTTTTCAAATTTAGTTTATTATCGATCTCCTTCGCTTTTTTTTGCATTTTTATACCTGTCTTTACAGCTCTGATCGCATTATCCTCGCATTCAACAGGCGAACCGAAAACCACCATATCAATATTCTTATTTTGACAATTCAACTCCTTTTAAAATCAATGGTAAAATAGCAGCATAAAAAGAAAAGGGTTTTGGACTTAGCACTTAGCTGAGCAAAAGCAATGCATAGAAATTGATTGTAGCAGTACCTCTACTGGGAATTAAGCATCATTTTTCTATCCTAAAAAAAACAGTCATTGAGTTGAAAAAAATCCCTTTACGAAAGGAAAATGGTGCGAAAGATCTTCCCTTGTTCATTGATTTTTAATTCAAGATCTGATAATATACTTATTTCCATGGTGTTTTTCATGCTGCCATTTTTTTATTATTGAATAGAAATTGTCTTCTGCTTCCATCCAAGCTTGAAATGCTTGGTGGAATTTAGAACTTTTTACGAGTTCATCAATTATAAGAGGTCATAATACCGCAATATTTTCAATAACCTATTTAAACAATGGCTTTAAAACAATTATTATGGTTACAAGAATAAAACCAGATGTTATCTATAAGGATTTGACTTTCTTTCAAGGTAAGGACGTTGTACTTGCAATAAATCCTGGATCAACGTCAAGTAAGATAGGAGTTGGGACAAAGATAAATAGCAAAATAATGATATATGAAGAGGATCTTGAAGTTGAAACGATCAACGATTTCTCAAAGGGATGGAAAATAATTTGTGAAAAAATAAAGGTATTTCTTCAAAAGAATAAAATCAAAAGCATAGTCGGAGTATGTGGGAGGGGAGGCATCATAAAGCCAACCTCATGGGGCCTGATACATATCAACGATGGGTGCGTGATAGATAAGGACCTGCTAACTGATACACTTGTCCATCCAGAGATGGACCATGAATCCAATATGGGTGCAATGATTGCAGCAAATATTGCTGAGGAGTATAAGGTTAAGGCTTATATCCTTGATCCTCCTACAACATACGCATATTCTGATAATCCGCTTGCAAGACTCACAGGAATCAGAGGCAGGGAGAGAAGGTCGATATGGCATGCATTGAATTGCAATGCTGTATTAAGAGCCTTTGGAAGGTATTTAGGAAATAATGAGCCAAATGTAATAATCGTACATATTGGAGGTGGAATAACTGTTGCTGCCTATAGAAAAGGAAAAATAGTGGATGTTACAAATGCACTTGGTGAAGGACCATTTTCATCCAGGCGGGGGTTCACACAATATGCAGATGGAATTGTTGATATTATTAGGATGGTCAGAAAAGGTAACAGCCTTGAGAGCATAATGGCAAAGTATATGAGATTTGGAGGAATTAGCTCTTACCTTGGCACGAAAGACCTCAGAGATGTTGA
>Ga0136651_10002381_pt1 | contig 10314 bp, 9 predicted proteins | sample Mar14236cmmetaG_FD_94867 | JGI IMG/M metagenome (GOLD analysis project Ga0136651, IMG submission 94867) | Marine hydrothermal vent microbial communities from Guaymas Basin, Gulf of California to study Microbial Dark Matter (Phase II) - Marker... ...
ATGTTCTTATTGAGTCTGCCGAGGTTAAACTGTTTCCGATTATCGGTGGAGGATAAAATAAATTAGACATTTAATAAATTACGCAGTGTTTTTGCTGAGAAGAAACAGTAAGGGAATTCTCTACAAGTATAAACTTCAGATTGTTTCATCTTTTCTTCTTCTTTTTCTATTTTTTTGTTCAGCTCATATTTCATGAGAACCCCTATAATTTTTTAGATTAATGCATCCTTTTTAGATATTATCTTCTGAGCCAGAATTTTTGTAAAACATTTGGAAAAACTATGTAAAAAGTTAGTCTAAACTTTAGTAGGGTAGTTAGAAAAAAAATATAAAAATTATATTGACAGAATGTACTTATTATGATATATATATATCATAATAAGTTAATAATTAAATATAAAATATTATTTGCTTTAAAAATTCGAATTTATATTATCATGTTGCTTATGAAAGGGGTTTAAAATGATAGAGAAAAAAATGTTGTTTGCACCGGGTCCAGTTATGACTACGGAAAGAGTTAAGATGGCTGCCCTTGCACCGGATATCTGCCACAGAAGGCCTATCTTTGAGAAGCTGTACAGCGATATAAGGAATAATTTGCTTAAGCTCTTTCAAGGAGAAAAAGATGAATATACAACTGTTGTAGTAAGCGGCTCGGGCACATCGTCGAATGAAACCGTTCTATCTTCTGTAATAGAGGGCAATAAAAAAGTTTTATTGATATCGAATGGAGAATTTGGCAATAGATTAAAAAATATTATTAGCTGTTATGGGATAGGTTTAAACTTATTGGAGTATAAGTGGGCTGAATATCCTGATTTAACAGAGATAGAGAACCAGCTAAAAGCTGATAAAGATATTAGTTTAATATCAATGGTTTATCATGAAACAAGCACTGGAATGATAAATCCTGTTCACGAGGTTGGTAAGCTGGCACGATACTATAACAAAATGTATCATGTTGATGCTATTAGTGCAATCGGTGGAGAAGACGTGAATGTAAAGAACGATAATATAGATTTTTGTACGGGAGTACCTAATAAAGCTGTTGGTGGACAGACAGGTGTATCTTTTATTTGTGTTAGAAGAGCAAATATCAGGCGTATAAAAAATATACCAAGGCGTAATATTTATCTTAATTTACAGCATCATATAATAGAAGCTGAAGGACATAATCAAACACCAAACACACCTTCAGTGACTATGTTTTTAACATTAAATGAGGCACTGAAAGTTCTTTTTGAAGAGGGTATTCAAAAAAGAATTAGAAGATATCAAGAGGATGCTGCAATTATAAGGAAGGGTTGCCGGGAATTAAATCTGGAGTTTTTATTAAAGGATGAGAGTGTAATGTCTAATACTGTCACCTCGCTGTTTTTACCTACAGAAATTGGTGTCAAGGATTTTATTAATGAAATGGATAATGAGGGATATGTGTTATATCCGGGGAAAGGATCCCTTTTGAATAAAAATATATTTCAAGTGGCAAATATGGGACAGATTTTTCCTGAGGATTGTAGGGAATTTATCAGAGTCTTAGAAAAAGTTCTAAGAAAAGGTATAAAGACTGGAGTTTATTCTTTATGCAGTAAATGAACATGGGCGAGCAATTCGATGTTTTTTATTTTCTATAAAGAACAATAGGCGTTCAGAAAACTTAAAAAGTTATATAAAGTTGAAGAATTCACCTACAATCCTATAAAAAGTCGATAAAACGGGTAGAAATTAATCTACGGTTTTCCTAAATTCCTTATAAAATAAGGGTTTCAGAGTTTTCTGAAAGGCACAAGAACAAAGTTTTAAGGAGGTGAAGCCCTATAAAAAATTTCAGTTTCTTTGTTTTTTCTTAAATTAATGAAGATTAAAGGAGAATATTTTTTGATGTTAAACAGCAAAAAGACCTCAATTTTAACCTTAATGCTAACTTTTTTCTTTGTTTTGGCTATCAATAGTGGTATATATGCTTTGCAGAGCCCAACTGTGGTCAATCCTATGGGCATTAAAACTGAATATCCATATCAGTTGGAACTGAAGGAGTATGAAGATCAAACCGGTGAGAAGCTCGTCTTTAACGAAAACCCTTTGTTTACCGAAAGAGTAAAAAAGGGTGAACTGCCGCCTGTTGAGGAGCGTTTACCTGAAGAGCCGCTTGTTGTGATGCCGTATAATGCGATCGGCAGCTATGGTGGTACCCTGAAGGGAGCTTCACTGGCCCCGGAATCTGGTACTTCTGAGATTCTATCGTGGCGGCAGGTGAATCTTGTGCGTATGAGCGATGATAATGCCACAATCGTTCCTAACGTAGCCAAATCATGGGAGTGGAATAGCGATTATACTGAAATCACTTTTAGTTTACGAAGGGGCCACAAATGGTCTAACGGAGACCCGTTTACAGTGGATGACGTCGTTTTCTTTATTGATGATATCATCAATAATAAAGAGCTTACCCCGATTCTTCCTGCTCCTTGGCAATATGGCGGTGAAGCCGTAAGGGTTAAAAAAATCGATGACTTACGTGTTAAATTTATCTTCGCTAAACCTAACCCTGGCTTCCTTTATTGGCTCGCTACAGATGGATCATATTTTACGCCTTATGCGCCGTCAAATGTTTTGAAAACGTTCCATGTCAAGTACAATCCGAAATCAAATGAAATTGCCAAGTCATCAGGATACAAGAGCTGGGTGAAATACTTTAAAGTCCACTATAACAAGTGGAAGGACGCTGTAACTGCAACTAAGTACGGCCTTGATGTTCCTACACTCGAAAGCCACATCCTAGCAGAGGTTCCGGACACCATGAAGCGTACTTTTATTGCCAATCCTTACTATTTTAAAGTAGACACAGCCGGGAATCAATTGCCCTATATAGATCGTCAACATGAGCGCTTTCTTGATAAAGAGGTGTGGACACTGGAAGTTATCAACGGGAACATCGACCAGAAATCACAGAATGTTGATTTAAGTAACTACTCGATTTTCAAGTCGAATGAGAAGAAGGGTGATTATTCGCTACAGCTTAATCCTGGTCAGATCGGACCCGTCCTTATATTTAACTATACAAACAAGGATTCTGTGCTTGCAAAGATCTACAGTGATGTACGTTTTCGTAAGGCTATGTCTCTGGCAATAAACCGTTCAGAAATTAACGAGGAGCTCTTTCTTGGGTTAGCTAAGCCGGAGCAGGCTCTGCCGGCAAATGTTCCCTATGTAAGTGAGACGGATAAGAAATACATGATTCAGTATGACCCAAAGCGCGCCAACGAGCTCCTTGACCAAATGGGCTTGACAGAGCGTGGGGCCGACGGATTTCGCCTGCGCCCGGACGGTAAAAAGCTTACTATATTTTGGGAATACTCACTACAGTTTGTAAGATCGCCCGAGCTTCCTATTTTGATTGCTGATTACTGGCGGAAAGTAGGTGTGAATGTGCTGCTGAAGGAGATCCCGACCTCATTGCTTCGGCAAAAAGAAGAAGGCAATAGTTTAGATATCACCATGGAATGGGACCTTGCCTTCGAGTGGAATCTGATCAGTCAACCTAGAATCTACACACCACCCTGGTCCAACAGCACTCCAAAAACCGGTGCACCGTGGGTTGAATATTGGAATAGCAATGGTAAATCTGGTGAGAAGCCGCCGGGATGGGTGCAGCGCCTTAAAGATATTGCTACGGAATTTCAGAATGTGGTTCCGGGCTCGGAAAAGTATATGGATCTCGGCAGGGAGATGGTGAAACTTAATCTTGAGCATATGGTCATCATAGGTACGGTCGGTACAGTGCCACAAGTTAATGTGGTTTCTAATAGGCTGGGCAATGTACCGGAGTGGAATCTTAACGCCTATCGTGCCGGGTTCGCCTATTCTTACCGAGCAGATCAGTGGTACTTTAAATAGGAGAGTAATTATATTGTAGTTAATGAATGTTTTAATCTGGCGAGCCCTTTTGGTTCTCGCCAGACCTTTTTTAATTTAGTTGTAAACACTACTCGAAATCAGTACAATTAGAGGTAATAAAAAAGCCTGATTAGGAGAAAGAAAAATAATGTATCCAATACTGCGGCGATTGGTTTCTACACTAGTTACTCTTATTTTGCTATCGATGGTTGCATTTATTATTATTGAACTACCTCCTGGGGATTTCGCCGATATGTATGCAGCCAAGAAAGTAGCGAGCGGTACAGTGGTAACAGAGGATGAGGTGATTGCAATCAGGATAGAACTGGGTCTGGATCGCCCCCCTTATATCCGATATTTAAAATGGATCAGCGGTATTCTTCATGGAGATCTAGGATTTTCATGGCAATACCGCCGGCCTGTTAGGGAGGTGATTGGTGAGCGTTTGCCGATGACCTTAGTTCTTGCGCTATCGACCGTGTTCTTCATTTACTTCACAGCTCTACCGTTAGGGATTTATTCGGCATTGCGACAGTACTCGACAATAGACTATACTTTGGGAATACTTGGTTACATTGGTCTGGCAACGCCGAACTTCCTACTGGCATTAATCTTTATGTATCTCGGTCACCTGTGGTTCGGTACGAGTGTTGGAGGCCTTTTCTCTATAGAGTACGAAAGTGCAGCCTGGAGTTTTGCAAAATTTATTGACCTACTATCCCACCTCTGGGTGCCTGTAATCGTTCTCGGTACAGCGGGGACGGCCTTTACGTTTCGCACAATACGAGCAACACTGCTGGATGAATTGAATAAGATGTATGTGACAGCGGCACGCGCCTCAGGATTGACCGAGTTTCGCCTAATAATAAAGTACCCCGTGCGTATGGCACTTAACCCAATTGTTTCTACTTTTGGTTGGGAGTTAACAAGAGTTATCTCCGGAGCGCCTATTATCGGTTTGGTGATGTCTCTGCCCGATACAGGACCGTTATTCATTAATTCACTGCTAAATCAAGACATGTATCTCGCAGGAGCCATGATTTTGATCTACTGTGTGCTGGCGATGCTCGGTAGTTTCATCTCAGATATATTGCTAATGATTCTGGATCCGCGTATACGCTTGGGAGAAAAATGATATGGTGGAAAAAGCTAATAAAAAAACGGAGAATAAAGTGCGTCGGATCGACCTTGCTACTTCCAGGCAACTAATATGGTGGAGCTTCAAAAAGCATCGTTTAGCAATGGTGGGCACAACTATAATCGTCCTGTTCATTATCATCTCCATATTTGCCGAGTTCATTGCCACGACCGGCCCTCAAGCTCGCAATACTCTCTATGCCGAGGGACCACCTACTATCATACGACTGGTTGATGAGAGCGGGAATCTTCACTTCCCTTTCGTTTTTGAAGTAGTAAGGAAAAGGGATCCGATAACTTATAGATCATTTTTTGAGGTGAACACAGCGGTACGATGGCCCGTTAAATTATTTATACAGGGAGAACCTTATAAGCTATTTGGACTCTTTCCATGCAATATCCATCTTTTCGGCACTGAGAAAGGCTTTATCCATCTTTTCGGCACTGATAGAATAGGCCGCGACATCTTTTCCCGGGTGATTTATGCAACTCGTATCTCGCTGTCCGTTGGAATTATCGGGGTATTGGTTGCCTTTATAATAGGGTTAATAATGGGCGGTATTGCAGGCTATTCAGGTGGAATTGTGGATGATGTAATCATGCGGTTAATCGAATTTATCCGATCAATTCCCAGTCTCCCCCTCTGGCTGGGCCTGTCTGCTGCACTGCCACGTGAGTGGTCGGCCTTAAAGGTATATGCGGCAATTACACTGATACTTTCCGGTATCAACTGGACAAGCCTGGCAAGGCGAGTCAGGGGCAAATTGCTTTCTCTAAGGAATGTGGAGTTTGTTCTCGCTGCACGAATCACCGGTTGCAGCAATACACGTATCGTGGTCAGGCATATGTTGCCGTCCTTTTTAAGCTATTTGATCGTCGACCTGACTATCGCTTTCCCTTATATAATTCTTGCCGAGACCACACTTAGTTTTCTCGGTCTAGGCCTTAGAGAACCGATAGTGAGCTGGGGTGTAATGTTATATTCTGCCCAAAATATACGTTCGATTGCTCATATGCCTTGGCTGCTGATTCCGGGTTTGTTTGTGGTTATCGCTGTGATCGCATTCAATTTTATGGGTGACGGCTTGCGCGATGCGGCTGATCCTTTCAAAAAATAAATAGAAAGAGATAATATATGGCCAATAAACCGTTGTTAGAAATAAAAAAACTAAATATCTCCCTAAAGGTGGATGATTCCTTTATTCCTATCACCGAGGATGTGTGCTTTAGCATTGAACCCGGTAAAATTTTAGCCCTTGTGGGCGAAAGCGGTTGCGGTAAGAGTGTGACCGCATTTTCAATTTTACGCCTTCTGCCCAAAGAATTGAAAATTGTTAAAGGTGAAATCCTCTTCAGCAGGCGGAACGAAAAAACTGTTGATATTGCTGGGCTTCCACCGAAAGGCAAAAAGATTCAGGCCATCCGGGGTGGTGAGATTGCCATGATTTTCCAGGAACCAATGAGTTCTTTCTCGCCCTTACATTCCATCGGGAATCAAATTGTTGAGGTTATTCATCTTCATAGCAGTGTATCCAAAAAAGATGCTCATAATACCGCTATCAAGCTTCTAAAAAAGGTCGGAATCGCAGATGCCAAGCAGGCAATCAACCGCTATCCAAATGCATTCTCCGGAGGAATGCGTCAACGGGCCATGATAGCCAGAGCACTATCTTGCAACCCGTTATTATTGATTGCTGATGAGCCGACAACTGCTCTGGATGTCACAATTCAGGCCCAGGTACTCAGCGTAATAAAGGATCTTCAAGAGGAATTCGGTATGGCGGTTATCTTTATATCGCATAATATTGGCGTGGTGGCTCAAATGGCGGATGATGTAGCTATTATGTATATGGGCAGGATTGTTGAAAAGGGTGCCGTATTGGAGATATTTAAACGTCCTAGACACCCGTATACAGCCAACCTCTTGCGTGTTGTTCCTCATCTTGGCACACTCGAGGAACGCAGGCGTCTTGAGCCTATTAAGGGAACTGTTCCCAGTCTTTTCGAGCGACCTCCAGGTTGTCCGTTTGGCCCTCGATGCGAGTCTTTCATGCCGGGAAAGTGCAATATAATATTTCCTTCACTTACACAAATAAAGGAGAATCATAGTGTTTATTGTCATCTGTACAATTAATCCAAAAAGGGGATTCCTTATATGAGCACGTTGATAGAAATTAAGAATCTAAAGGTTCATTTCACACAAAGACAATCTGGACACTTTTTCAGGAAGAAAGAAGTTCTGCGGGCGGTAGATGGAGTAAGTTTTAAAATTGAAAGAGGTGAAACCCTCGGTCTTGTTGGAGAAAGCGGTTGCGGTAAAACGACCTTAGGACGAGCGTTAATCCGATTGATAAAGCCAACCGAAGGACAGGTTCTTTTTCATATAAATAATTCAACTATAAATATCACCGAGTTGAACCCAAAAGAGCTACGCCGAAGCTGGAGGAATATGCAGATGGTCTTTCAGGATCCATACTCATCACTGAATCCGCGTATGACGGTTAAGGAGATAATTGGTGAGCCTCTACTTGTGAACGGTTTAGCCCGGGGCAAAGAGTTGACAAAACAGGTCATGAATATTGCTGAGCGCTGCGGGCTTAATGTTCACCAGCTCAGCCGTTACCCGCACGCATTCAGCGGCGGGCAGCGACAAAGAATATCGATTGCCAGAGCGCTGGTAATGTATCCAGAATTCATCGTATGTGATGAACCTGTTTCTTCACTTGATGTTTCTATTCAGGCTCAGATCTTGAATCTGCTAACAGATCTGCAGAAAGAGCTTGGCCTTACTTACCTGCTTATTGCGCACGACTTATGTGCAGTTTCCTATGCCTGCAAACAGGTCGCAGTTATGTATTTCGGACGGATTGTTGAAATGGCTCGGACTGAAGAACTGTACTATGCTCCACGGCATCCGTACACTGAAGCGCTTATGTCTGCGATTCCTTCTGACGATCCTGAACTGACCATGCAGCCGGTGTTTTTGAAAGGGGAGCCGCCGAATCCCTCCAACACCCCTGCAGGTTGCAGCTTTCACAACCGATGTCATTATGCCGATGGAGATAGATGCAGCATTGAGAGACCGGAGTTACAGGAAATATCCCCAGGGCATCTTGTGGCTTGTCATTTTGCTGAAAGGCTTAGTCTCAAAGGTGCCCAGAAGCATTCAGCGGCAGCTCCTGACGATCTTAAAGGTAATGATAAAAAAAGACACAAAATAGTAAAAAAGGAGTTATAAGTGAATATTATACACATATCGGATTTACATTTCGGGCCTTCCCACTGGAAGGGAAATGATGAGATTCTTCTTGAAAAAATCAATTCATATAACTCAGATATAGTGATAAACACAGGAGATATAACTTCTGATTCGCTCGAAGCAGAATATATTGAAGCAAAGGAATTCCTCAAACAGATTACTTGTAAACATTTGATTTCTGTTATCGGAAATCATGATAAATATAGCAAGAGATCTCAAGAGCTTTTTAAAGAGTACATCACCAATCCGAGTGTAATATATCCGCATGATAAAAATAAAATAAAAAAACAGAAACTTTTTATCGATAGAAAAAAAGCATGCCTAAAAGATTATTTTACAGATATAAACTTTTTAGAAACAATAGAGATTGAAAAAAAAGTTGTACTAATTATCTGTATTGACTCCAATGTTCTATACAGCGATTTTGGTTTTGTTGAGGAGAGTATTTTAGAAGCTCTTTCATTAAAAATGGGTAGTTTAAAATATGATACAGTGTTGCTAGTTATCCATCATTCGATTTTAGGAACAGATGAAGACCCTTTAATAAATTCTAAAAGAGTAATAGATTTTGTGAATAAGCATAAAATTAAGTATGTATTTTGTGGTCATACTCATGAAATAGACTTGAGACGCAGCAATGATCTTTATTACCACCATCAATTTACTCAGTTTATGTGCGGGTCGACTTCAAGTATAAATGTTCCAAGAGAAGCAAGCAATACTTTTATTTACTATAAAAATATCGGTGAAGATAATTTTCATATATATTTAATAAGAATATTTGTCAAACATAATCATTTGGAATTTGTAGAAGAGAAGATTTGGTAGTGTACCGATTAGTCATTTTTTTCACTTTTATATTCTTGTGCCAGCCTTGCTCCTCCTCTACCTACTAACTTATTGCGATATTTGAATATATCAGATCTATACTCCACTATTTCGTATTCAATGATTTTTCTATCTATAAGGAGAGTTACTCTTTGACTGAGTAATAATGGCGTCCCTGGTTTTATTCCCAATAAATTTGCACTTTTCTTATCCGCTTTGACTGCCTCAATGGTTTCCTGAGCTTCAAGGAGTTGTAGTCCGTAACAATTTTCTAAGATTTGATATAAAGATTTATCAGTAAAATCGATTGATTCTATATTAGGTACATATCGGAAAGGTAAATAGCTTTTAATTAGCGCAACAGGCTTTTTGTTAGCGTATCTAAGTCTTTCCAAATATACTGCTTTTTCTTTTTTTTGAAGTTCCAAATATTCCTTAACTATTTTATTCGGTATAATTGTCTTAAGATCCAACACTTTTGTTTTGACTTCGTAATATCGCATTAGAATTTCTTCTCCACCACTATACAAAGGACCTACTCTACAGTTAAGTTGCGGTGTTGCCACAAATGTTCCTTTTCCCTGGATTTTTACGACTAAATTTTCTGTTGCTAATCTATCGACTGCTGCTCTGGCTGTTAACCTTGAAACTTTATACATATCAATCAATTCTCTTTCAGAGGGGAGAATATCGCCTGACTTATAATATCCAGAAAATATCTTATTTTTTAAATCACTTTCAATTTTGTAGTACAAGGGCATTTTTGGATCCATTTTTTCCTCCATGCTAATAATATCATAACATCTGTATAATTAAAAGTTTTTAGAAATTCCTTTTTATGGTAAATTAATTGAATTGGGGCTTAGTTGGCTTATTAATGAAGGCGGGGAGAAGAATGATTAGGGCGTGACGACTTATTAGTTAGTTCCTGGTGAATAATTCATCTTTTTACTGTTATTTACCGTATTAATATATTTTTTTAGGAATTTATATTTAATAAATTACGCAGTGTTTTTGCTGAGAAGAAATAGTAGGGGAATTCTCTAAAGGTATATACTTTAGATTGTTTCATCTTTTCTTCTTCTTTTTCTATTTTTTTGTTCAGCTCATATTTTAAAGGCCCCACTTTTTTTCCTATAGAACTATTTATAGATTTGATTTCTTCGGAAATTTTGCGTTTTTCCACAGGTGAGAGA
>Ga0136651_10002383_pt1 | contig 10309 bp, 38 predicted proteins | sample Mar14236cmmetaG_FD_94867 | JGI IMG/M metagenome (GOLD analysis project Ga0136651, IMG submission 94867) | Marine hydrothermal vent microbial communities from Guaymas Basin, Gulf of California to study Microbial Dark Matter (Phase II) - Marker... ...
ACATAGTAGAGGACCAATAGGACCAATTGAAAAATTAGCGATACTACGATATCTTTTAGATAAAAAAATTGATGAGTTAAAAAAGAATAAATCAATTAATAAAGACATATTAGAATTAGAGAGATTGTTAGAACAGATCATGAAAGCTACATTTGACAGTAAAAGAATAAAAATAATGACATTACAAGAAGATGGGGGTTATAGGAATATTAAACTTCCACCGAAGAAAGGTAGATATATAAAATGAGTTTGAAAATATACTATTGTAACATATGCAAAGATGAAACTAAATCCTATACACTTTTAGGATTATTTTTTCATGAGATCATATGTAAGATAAGGAGGTATAAGAATGGATAATAGAAAGATATTAATTGCAGTCGGTTTGCTTGCGATAATCGTTGGCATGGGAATTTATTTAATCATTGGTGGCAAGAGTCTATTTGAAGAGAGGACTGTGATCACATATGGTGATGGATGTGTAGAAGAATTCATCGACGGTGTATTGAATGGAACTGAATGCACTGCTGCTAGAGAACGTATAGAAGAACAAAAACGATTGCCGATGCTTACAGGAGAAGAATGGATCAATCTCAATATAACAATATAAACATCCCTAATATGATTGGAGAGTTAGATAAGTTGTATGCAAAGGAAGAGATGTTGTTGAAACAGATAAACCATTTGATTAAAGAATACCGTCAGCTACAGGATGATAAATGTTTGATGCAAGATATTATTATGCATCAGAGTAATAAAATGGCGAGGAGATAATGATAGGAAAGATAGTAGCCGTCGTCATTGTCTTCAGTCTTTTAATTTCAATTTTAAAAAAGTATATTCTAATACCAATTGCCGTCGTCGGTGTAATTATTTTAATAAGACTTCTTGCAGATATATTCTGGTGGTGGAAAGATAAGGATGAGTGGTAAACCAAGTAGACTATTTGGTTACCAAGTAGTTACCAAGTAGACTAAGTAGTCGCCAATATAGCTGAGTATATTCTTTCAGAAAAAAAAGGTGGCAAGCAAAAAAACTCTCCATCAACGTCGGTAAATGATGTAGTAAATTTTGGGTTGGTACTTAGATCTCAGTGGCTACTCATATTTGAGTAGGGCTTCCGATGTTTCCGATACTTCCTGTAGTTCCGATGTTTCCGATACTTCCGATACTTCCGATACTTCCGATACTTCCGATACTTCCGATACTTCCTATGTTTCCGATAGTAACTGTTACTAACACAAGTAGCTGTTCACCCACATAGGAGGAACAACTTGTTGGGTATGACTTTTTTGTCTCAGTTATGTTATATAGTATGACTTTTTTGTCCCACTCTCTTTATAAAGCATCTAAGGACTATGACTTTTTTGTCTCAGTTATGTTATATAATATATGACTTTTTTGTCTCAGTTATATAATTCCCAACATGTTGGGTATATACATTTGTGAAAAGTATATACATTTGTGAAAAGTATATACATTTATTAGAAGTATATACCCTGGCTAAAATGTAATTACTTTTTCTAAATGTAATTACTTTTTTAAAATGTAATTACTTTTTCTAAATGTAATTACTTCTGATCCATGGAGCGTTCACATTATTAGTTGCAATAATAAATATTCATGCGAGTGGGGGTGATTTTTGGAAACCCGAAAAAGCATAATAATAAACGTCTTTTATTATGGTTTTTTTCAAAATCTATACGCCTTTTTTTTGTTTTATGGAGAAAAAAAGATCAATATTTTACCATTATACAAAAAATTAGGCTGATTATTTTGTATTATGTGAACACCCTACAGGATATAACCACATGATGCAAAAGATTCCTCCTATATGTTTGCATTATGTCAGGGGACGGTATACCCTATGATTACATTATGCAAGATGATTGATAGGTATTTTTGCATTATGTCAATTTCAACTTGAAATTTCAAATGTTTAGGATCTATTTCAATATTTCAATTAGGGATCCTGGAGCAATATTTCAATTACCAGATATGCCTACCGTACCCCCCTATTTTATGCCTTTGGGGGCTATTTGAAATATAGGGTATTTCTTGAATTGAAATCCATTTATAGAGAATTGAAATATTAGGCTAATATTTGAGAAGGCTTAATATTTGCCTATTATATAAGGGGGTGCTGAATCTTTGCCTATACTTGGCAGTTCTTGGCTCTGAATACTTGGCAGTTCTTGGTAGTTCTTGGCTCTGAATACTTGGCAGTTCTTGGTAGTTCTTGGCTCTGAATACTTGCCTATTATATAGAGGGGTGGTTTATGTTTCTTAATATCTCATGTTTAACAGCGTGAGATTATGAGATTTTATCACCTTGCTTTATAAAGGTAGTTAGTGCATACACCCGTCAGTATGGTAAAATGGTATACTAGCACAGAAAGCTTTATATAGTTGTCCGGTTACACTTATAGTATGAATGAACAAAAGACTTTTTCGGTCAAAAAGAATCGGAAAGGCGAAGGTCAAAAAATGGAAGTAATAAAAAAAAAGGTTATTGTCCCAAATTTTGGGAATAAAAAAATGTTGCTTTTAGGAATAAGGAACAATGGACAAAAAATATATTTAGAACAAGGTAGTTTCGATTGTTCTTGGTACTATGGATTTGGATATTTAGAGGTTTTAAATCGAAATCATACAGATATAAAAGAACATTATCATTTAAACAGTTATAACAAAGAAACCAATTTATACGATGGAATAAAAGCAAATTTTAAAGCATTGGTTTTAAATGATTCTGAATTATGGGAATTTTGCGATTTAATGAAAATGTTTTATATTTTAAAAGATTCAAACGAATTATATAAAAATGGCAAAGCAAACTATACAAGCCACGATTTAAATATAAAATCTAAAACAATGGTTAAAAAAATATTAAAAGATACTCAAAAAACTATAAAAAAAGTTCATTTACTTTTAGGAATGGAAGACAAAGACAACATAATTTTAAATGATGAAGAGGTCAAAAAATGAGCATAACAAAAAAGGATTTTGAAGCAATTGCAAAAATAATAAATAAACAATCAACAGAAGATTTAAACGGAACTGTTTTGTCAATAAGTTATTATTTAAGCGAATATTTTAAAACACAAAATTCAAAATTTGATAGCAATAGATTTTTAAAAGCTTGTGGAGTTTTAGAAAATGAATAATCAAGAAATAGGAGAACTGGAACAAACTTTATTTAATCAGTTATCAGTATGTGATACAACTGGCGAAAGGGTTATTACTTTTATTGAAGACAAAAATATTAATACTTATTTATCCAAAACTTTTGGAATCCTCGAACATTACCAAATAGAAGTAGTAGAAAGGATAAAAGGACAAGGGGCTTATATTTCAATGATTAATAAAAACGGCTCTTGTATAGAAGGATATAAACCAGTTAATCAGTATCAAAGAAAAGAACAACAGCCAGTATATAATAATGTAGTGGGGTTTTAAAATGAAAAAACAAAAAATATTATTTTCAGAGTGGTTTAAAGAATACTCAATTTTAAATGTGACTAATGAATGTTTTAAAAATAGCCTTAGTATAGAAACGGTTGGCTCATATACTGGCATAAAAATAAATAATAAAGAACATTTAAACTTTTTAATAAAAGAGCTTAAAAATAAAGAATTTAAAGAGGTCTAAAAAATGGTAGAAAAAACACTAAGATACACAACTTTAAAGGGGTTAATCAGTAAGACATCACAATATAGTTTAAATACTTTTTTGAGTGGTAGAATGTACCACAATAAAAAAGGACATATAAAAATAAAACTTACTGAAAAACTAACAGAACAAATAAATAGTTTATTTGGTGGTTTCTTAAATAGAAATATAAGTTATAATAAAGGATATTATGGAATTTTTGACAGATTAATAATTAATAAAAGAAATTTAGAAGTTCAATATATAGCCGGACAAGACTACACGGCTGAATTAAGAACTTTAAGAGGGTGTTTTAGATGAATATAAAAACAGAATGGGAAAATATAGTCAATAATGAGTATATAAATACGGGTGGAAATATTTGTTATAATATAACATTTTACAGAAACAAAAAAAATCCATTAAAACAAATTGAAATATTTGTAAATCTTGATAGAGATGGAAAAATAAATATAGGTGATGGAGTAGGTTTAAATGTTGGTACTCTGTACGAAAAAACAACCGATAAATACGAATTTATACAAGGTGATTATAAAGAAGTAAAGACATTTAAAAATTTAAAAGAAGCTAAAAAATACGCTTTACAATATATGAAAAATAACCCTATGGGATAAATGCAAGAGGTCAAAAAATGATAATAAATATAAATTATGATAATGAAAACAGCATAAAAAAAGCTGAAAGAAAAAAGACAACACTAGAAAATAAAGGCTTAAACCTAATAGAAACAAAACAAACGGGGTTTAATGAATTTGCTTTATATTATGTTTAATGAGGTCTAAAAAATGATTAGTAAACAATATATTAAGGATTTAGAATTTAACAATATTGAAGAATTTTTTAACTATGTTGTAGAATCTAAAATAAATGGAAACTATACACAGACAAAAGAGTTTATTAAAAAAATGAATACAGAACAAAGACACGATTTTAAATTTTATTTAGATAGTTGTTTTTTTGATACAGAAACAAAAGAGGAATTAATAAACATTATGCTAGAGGTCTAAAAATGAATAAAGAAATTATTAAAACTAAATATGGAACTTTCACAGAGGGAGAAAAAGTTTTTTATGATGTTTACCCTCATGGGGTAAATATTGAAGGAATAGCAACAAAGGAAGGAATCCAAACCATTGGAAAATGGCAAAAGGAATTTATAAAAGTTGGTATGTCCGATTTTATAAAATTTGAAGACGCACAAAATATCAGAAAGCGAGAGGTCAAAAAATGAAATTAAAAATAAATATAGAGGAAGAATTAAACGATTTATTTAAAAAAGAAATGGATTTAAATAAAGTTATAACTGGAGATATAACACCTTTTCAAGCATTACAGTTTGAAAAGATAAAAGAAGATTTAAGCCAATTAATTTTTAATGTTGTAGAACAAAATAAACCATATTGGAAAGAGGTATAAAAAAATGTTAGGAGATTATGATAAATGCGTTTATTGTGGTGATAGAGGGATTTATACAAATACTAAAAAAGGGTTTGTTTGTGATGATTGTTTAAAAGAAAAAGAGGTCTAAAAAATGGAAACAAATACAAAATTGGATTATTTAAATCTTGAAGAAATACGTCTACTAATGGAGATAAAGCCAGATTATAATATATTGATGGAGGTATAGGGAAAATGGAAAAACAAAATAAAAAAATATGTATAGGAATTACAGAGGGTAATGAATTAGTTTTTATTAAAATTGAAATAGGTTCTTGTGATAATAATCATTTCACAATAACACACAGGACATATGATGGTATAATTGATGAAGAAACAGGGGAACAAGAAGCAAGGGAAAGATTAGAAGATTCTTCTTATTGGAATGAAATAGGATATTTAAAAGAAGATTGTTTTTTAAATCAATTTATAGATTTTAAAGAGGTTGCTGAACACGTCATAAATAATGATGGTTGGGAGAATGTAAACGGAGAACATGAATATATAGGAGAATATGAAAAAAAATCTTATTATGTATCTTACTCTAGTTGTGGGGCTTCAATAGATGATTTGAAAAAAGATTTTAAAAAACTTTTGATAACAGAAGAGGAAAAACAGATTTTAATAAAAAGTGATGAACTACATTTAAAAGACTTTAAACAATATACAAAAGAAGAGAAAGAATTTTTTAAAAATAAGGTATTACCTTTATTCAAAAAAGAAGATGAAAGTTTGACAAGTGCAGAGCATTTAATATCTGTATTAATAGAATAAATTAAATGATTGAGGACAAACAAGAGAGAGAGATATACCCCTTTATCTCTCTCTTTTTATAATTACTAATAAAATGGAATACAACAAACTAAACCAACAACAAAAGAATATAGTTGATAGTATCGAGTATATATATATAAGGTCTGGAGCAAACTTAAAAGATTTTATAATCTCTTTATGTTTTGTTTTAAATAAATTCAAATTGAAAAAAAAGAGGTAAAAAAATGGGATATACAAAAATAAGTTTATCAGCAATTGAGAGCCAATTTTTTGATTGTATAAAGAAAGAAACACAGACGGCAACAATAAGACAGAAATATAATAAACCTTTAAAGAATTTATGTAATGATTTAGGGGTAGATTATGTATAGAGAGGTCTAAAAAATGAATGAAGAAGAAAGGAAAAAAGAAGTTTTAAACTATATCAAAAATTGTGATATGTGCGATTTATATGATTGTTTTGATATATGTAGAAAAAGACATAATGATAAAATGTTTGAGGGCAAATAAAATGAAATACAAATTAATAATAGATTTAGGGAAACCTTACGAAGAAGATATAAACACAAATGAAGAATTAGAAAAAGAACTTAAAAGAATTAAAAAACTTGTCGATACAGAAAAATGTCCTTATGCAGATGTTAAAGTTTTTAATAGTGATAATGAGGACATAACAGAGAGCCAATTTATACAAGAAATGGTTTGGGGTGGTGAAGAATGAAAGAAAAATTAATTAATCTAATAGAAGCAAAGGAAATGAAACCTAAAAATATAATTGGAATGAATATTAATAAGTTTGATGAAGAAGCAAAAGAATATTTATATAATGAATTTGAATTTGTTTCTTGTGAAAAATGCAAAGAATTAGACAATACAAATATTTTAGTATGGATTACTTCAGAAGATTTTGAACCTAAAGAGGGGGAAGTAGTACCTAAAGAATTATATAAAAAATATGATTGTTTATGTGAAGAATGTTATTTGGAAGAAATAGAGGTCAAATAAAATGAAACTTGAAATAGTTTGGTTAGAATACACCGATAAAGAAGGAAAAGAATTAAAGGAATTTATGAAAACTTTATCAAATCCTAAATATACAGGTGGAGAGTTAGGAGGTACAGAGATAGAATGTTTTGATACTTTTGAAGCTGAAACAATAGAAGAAGCAAAAAAGAAAGTTAAAAAAGATTTTTTTGAAGTTGAAATATTTACTGTACTTGATGAAAATAATAATAGGGTATTTACAGAAGAAGATTTAGAGGAGGTCGAATAAAATGGTATGTCAAAAAGATTGTTTTAGTTGTGGAAGCACGGATAATGTAATGTATGATGATACACAAAAAGAATTTTTTTGTGAGGATTGTAGAGAGGTCGAAGAATGAACATAGAAGAATACAGTAACAAGAAATTATTTGAACTTGAAAAAGAACTTTATGAGAGCATAGTAATTACTGAATGTTTTGGAGTGAGTGATTTAAGGCTACATATGGCAGTTACTAATGAGATGGATAAAAGAGGAATTGAGATCGAGAGGGAATGAGAAAATGACTAAACAACAAGAGCAATTAGATAAACTTTATGACAAAGTTCCAAAAGAACACAAAAAACTTGTTGGACAAATAGTCAAATTAGAAATTGAATTAGAATCAATAACTCCCATTTATAGTTATTTAAAATGTGACCAATGTAAACAAAAGTTTGATAGTTTAAAAGAATTTGATAAACATACAGAAAGAAAAACAAATAATTGTAAATCTGCAACGATAAGATAAAATAATAGTGAACAAGGTGACGAAGAATGATAAATAAAGAAGAATTTGAAACAATGATTAATAATGCAACATATTCAGAATTATTGACATTACAAGAAATGTTAGATAGAGAAATAAGATTATCAGAAACAGTAATTAAAGAAGGAGAAGAGGAGGACATTTAAAATAGAAACATTTAAATAGTATGTTATATAACATACTATATGGAGGTCAAACAAAATGGATATATACGAAGCAATGTTTTTAAGGTCTATCGGTGAATTAGACGAAGAAGAATATGATGAGTTTTTAAGACACAATAAGTTTAATTAATTGGAGGTCAAAGAATGAAATTAAAAGGATTAGCATTTTTGATGGCGATTGCTTGGGTAACAATCACTTTTGCAATGAACGATGTTCCTACATGGGTTTTTATAACAGGCTCATTTATATTTGGTGGAGCATTTGGGTTTACAATAGGAATGATAGAGGAGGTTTAGAAGGATGACACAATTAACTATAATTTTAAGCATAATATGGATTTGTGTTATGGGCATTTATCATTTGATTGCAACGAAGAAAACAGAATTAAATAGTAAATGGTTTTGGATTTTAACAGTGGTGAACTCTTTATTATGTGTAGCCGGTGTAAGAATGATTATCATTATGACATAGAATAAAAACAAAAAAAAATCGAGGTGAGGGGAAATGACATTTATGGAAGATGTTAAAAAAGCTTTTAGTAAAGTGAAAGAGGATATAAACAGTTTAAAAAACAGAGTGACAATGATTGAAGCAAAACTTGAAATTAAAATACCTAAGAAAAAAATAGTAACCAATAAACCAAAGAAGAAGAACAGAGTCACAGTAATCTTTGTTAATAAAAGAGTTGATAGTATAGAGGAGAGATTAAATAAGTTGGAGGAAAGATGATGAAACATAGAACATATGGAAATATAAAACCTGAAGATAGACTTCAAGAATTAGAATTAATTGCTTTTTGTGAAGTTGGTGGAGAAACAATAAGTGAAATATTAGAAGAAATTGATCCGAAATTAGCAGAGGAATATCAAAAAGAAATGGAGGATGATGAAGAATGAGTGATTATAATAAACTAGATGTACCTTTAAGTTTTAGAGTACCACATGAAACCCATAAGAAATACAAATCATTAAGTGGATTTGAAAGAAAGACAATACAATATAAATTTAATTTATGGATAGCGAAACAGCTTGATAAAAAATGAAATGTAAGAAATGTAACAATGAAGCAATCTTAGATAGTCTTTGTGAAGATTGCCATGAAGCTAAAGATAATGGGTGTTTATGATGGGACATTGTAAAGAATGTAATTCAATATTAGATAAATTTGAAATAGAAATATGTAATAAATGTTTATGTGATGGATATCAAGCAAAGTTGAATAAACGTCACGATAAAATACCTAAAGAATATTGTAAAGAATGTGGAGCAGAAGAAGGACACTGCCCACACTAAAAGGTGATTTATGATGGATAAGAAAAAAATCAAAGAATTAGAAGAAAAAATATCCAATAAAATACATGAAGAAGGAATGTATCACAAATTTAGTGGTAGTTGGGATATAATAATAGAATATGATGAAGAATTAAGCGAAGAATCAATAGAAGAAAAAGAACCTAATGAAAATATGAAGTTGTTCTTTAAGATGACAGAAACTATGAGTGATGAAGATGGTGGAAAAACCCATTGGAATACAATAAGAGTAGAAGTAGATGAAGAATTTAAAATATTAGAAATAGAAGATTATTAGGAGGTATAGAAAATGAAAAAATTTGTAGTAGTTGAAAGTTTTGATTGTGTAGAAAAAACAGTAGTAGAAGCAAACACAGCAGAAGAAGCAAGAGATAAAATCTGGAACGACGAAGAACACACTGGAGAAATCATAGATGTTTACGAGCAAAAATGAAATTAGAAAGGACAATAATAATCACAAGAGAAGAACTAATTAAACTTATAGAAAAAAAATATAAGATCAAGATAGGAACGAATAGATTAAGTAGCAAAGGATTTAAAGGAACAGTAACAGGGTGATTAAGAAAATGGATGAAGATAAAGCAAAGAAACTAAAAGAAAAATTAGATGAACTTTATGATAAAGTCCCTAAAAAATATGAGAAGGTTGTATCAGAGATAGTAGATTTAGAAATTGAATTAGAATTCATGTGTAATATGTGAGGTGATTGATGATGGCAAAATGTTCAGAATGTAATAAACAAATATGTCCTTCATATATGGAGTGTCATTTTTGCAAGAAAGATTATCCTTTTGAATCAATGAAAAAAACAAATATTTGTAAGAATTGTTATGAACACTCGGAAGAAATTGAAAAAGAAACAACAAAAGGTGAGGAATAAAAAATGATTTCAGAACAAGAATGGAGAGAACTCAAAGTCAAAGAGATGTACGGAATGTATGTTGATCTAGCAAAAAGAATTGAAAAATTAGAATCAAAAATACAATAAACAACAACACGGAGGTCAAACAAAATGGAATTAATGGACGAAGAAGCAAGTGAATTTATTGAAAGAAAACTTAACGAAAATTTAAGCGACGATGAATAAGTAAAATTTTTTTATTATTTTTTTTATATTTTTTGATTTAGATGGAGATTTGAAAAAATGACAATAACAAAAT
>Ga0136651_10002389_pt1 | contig 10302 bp, 9 predicted proteins | sample Mar14236cmmetaG_FD_94867 | JGI IMG/M metagenome (GOLD analysis project Ga0136651, IMG submission 94867) | Marine hydrothermal vent microbial communities from Guaymas Basin, Gulf of California to study Microbial Dark Matter (Phase II) - Marker... ...
TCGAAATTGAATAGAACCGTTAAAGAAGTTACAGAAGCTTTGGAAAACTATGAATTCAATCTTGCTGCCAAGGAAATATATGAATTTTTCTGGGGAACTTTTTGTGATTGGTATATAGAAGCTGCAAAACCAAGATTGAATTCCAACGATGAGAGTGAAAGAGGAATTGTCAAGAAATTACTCGTAGAAACTTTGGATAAATCGTTGAGACTTTTACATCCCTTTATGCCGTTTGTGACTGAAGAAATATGGCAAAAACTTCCCATAAACGGTGAATCAATAAGTGTATCCATGTGGCCAAAGTCGGAAGGTGATATATATGTTGATGAGGAGGAGAAGTTCACAAAACTCATCAATATAATCAGAGGAGTGAGAAATGCCAAAGCCGATATGGATATACCACAAACGAAAAAGCTCAATATTTTTCTTATACTAAAAAACACAAAGCTTTCAGAAGAAGAAATGAATTATATCATTAATCTTGCGAATGTGAATGAAATAAACCTTGCGGAAAAAAAGCCTTTAAAGGCTATCACCGCTCATATAGATGAAACCCTTGAGGTTTATGTTGATATTCCAGGTGATATTGATTTCGAAGCGGAGAAAGATAGATTAAAAAATCGTTTGAATAAGCTCGAAAAAGAAAAAGAAAAGATTGAGAAAAAATTGAAAAATGAGAACTTTTTGAAAAATGCACCTGGAGACATTGTAGAAGAGAAAAAACAGCTGTATCAAGATATATCAACTAAAATCAGCCGAATAAAAAAATTACTGGAAGATTTAAAAGCCTGAGATGAATTATCTTGAAGCCTTGAATTATTTATATACAGATAGAAATTTCTCAAAAATTAGACCTGGTCTCAAGAGGGTGAAGGAACTTTTAAAATACTTTGGTAACCCTCATGAAAGTTGTTATATTGCCCATATAACTGGTACCAATGGTAAAGGAAGTACTAGTAATTTTCTCTACAATCTTTTGAGGAAGATCCCAAACTTGAAAATAGGATTATACACATCACCACACCTTACAACTTTTAGAGAGAGAATAGTTTTTGATGGCAGAAGAATCGATAAGGATTATGTGAGAGATTTTGTCAAAAATGTATTACCTATTGTGAAAAAATTAGATGAAAAAGGCCCAGAATATATGTCTACCTTTTTCGAGTTGACTACCGTGATGGCATTCAAATATTTCAAAGATATGAAAGCTGATTTTGTAGTTTTAGAAGTAGGATTGGGAGGAAGATTCGATGCAACGAATGTCATTGAGAGTCCGATTGTAAGTATCATAACCAGCGTGGATCTCGATCATACCAAAATATTGGGGAATAACATTGAGAGAATAGCTTATGAAAAAGCGGGTATAATAAAAAGGGGCTCAAAGGTTGTAATCGGTGAAACTAAATCGAATGCTTTGAAGATAATTGAAGAAGAAGCCATGGAAAAAGGTTCCGAGATTTATATATATAATCGTGATTTTAAATATGATAATCCAGTGTTAACTTTAAGTAATAACCATTTTGATTACACTGGAATAAAGAGAAAACTCACTGATCTGCGGTTAACTATGAATGGAGAACACCAGTTTTTAAATTGTTCTGTTGCTTTGGCGGCTTTCGAATTAATAGAAAAGGATCTCAATTTAACAATCTCAGAGAAAGAGATTAGAGAAGCTCTTGAAAGTACTAACTGGCCGGGAAGATTTGAAGTGATGGAATTCAAAGGTAAAAAAATTATTCTCGATGGAGCACATAATCCATCAGGTTTTGAAAAACTTAGAGAATCATTGAACAGATATTTCCCAAACAAGCCAAAAGTAGCGATCGTTGGTATTTTAGATGATAAGGATTACAAAAAGATGATTGAAACAGTGAAGGATACTTTTGCTGAGATTATTCTCACCAAACCTTTGAGCAATAGAACTTCGAATATCAAGGAAATTTTCAAGTATTTGAGCTCAATAAAGAAACAGGTGACATATATAGAATCTCCTATAAATGCTCTAAAAAATGCGATTGATAATCTGGATTACAGCAAAATATTGATCGTGACTGGTTCTTTATACCTTGTTGGTTATCTAAGAAATTATCTTGAAAAGTTGATTCAGGGAGTGTAAAGGTTGATAAAGTTTTTGGAAGGTAAAGTCGAAGGAATAAAAGAAAATGGAGCAATATTGAATGTTTCAGGTATCGGCTTTTTTGTAAAATTAGGTTCTTCGTTCTTGAAAAAACTAAGAGCTGATGGAAAAAGTATCAGAATTTATACCTCATTGATATTCAATCCCAACAATTTCTCTTTCGATCTCTATGGTTTTGAAAGTTCTGAACAATGTGAACTTTTCGAAGCCCTAAGGAGTGTCTCAAAAATCGGTCCAAAGATAGCGATGAAAATACTCTCATCGGTGGAACCTAAAATTTTGATTTCAATGATAGTCAATGAAGATGTGGAAAGTCTTTCAAAATTGCCAGGGATAGGTAAAAAAGTTGCAGAACGGCTAATAATAGAATTGAAAGGTAAAATAGATCATGATTTCTCTGAAATAGTTAACACAAGAATAGTTAACACAAGTAATTTTTCTGAAGCAGTTGAAGCATTAAGAAATTTGGGATATTCTAATAATGTAGCTAACAACGCGGTGAGAATGGTAATTGAAAGCTCCAAAGAGCCTCTGAATACGAGCACTTTGATTAAAAGAGCTTTGAAATATATAATGGCTCAGGGGGAAAAGGAAAAATGATCTCATCGGATCATTACCATGATTTGAATCCGATCCTTGGTTATAAATTAGACCCCGGAGAACCTGGACTGGCTTATAGTGCACCAGCCAGTAGAAGTATTATTCGAGTTCTGACACAGGAACTCTCGAATTTAATAGCTTTCAAGAACGAGGCTCTTAGAAAAGGTGGAGTGGTTATATACAGTAAGATTTCCTTGGATATGCAAAAACGGGGTATGTTTTTAGCCGCTGTAGCGGGAAGAACGGAAGCCAGAATGCTAATACCTGATGAAAAAAAGAAAGATAATGTATTTAATGGAAATCTATTGTATAGTCAACAAAGCTTGAATGAATCTCAAGAAGTAAAATTAGAGAAACTCAAAAGTGAACTCGAAAGACAACTTTTAATGGAGAAAAATCCGGAGAAGATCGAAGAAATAAAGAGAAAAATAGCATTGTTGAATTCGTTATTGAACAATCCAGTATTGAAAAATTCTGAATTAGTCCTTCAAGGTTTATTGGTAAATGAAACAGGTTGAGGTGATTCGATGCTTAGAATTCTCATATTAGCAGCTGGTAAAGGAAAGAGAATGAAATCCAATATACCAAAAGTCTTGCATAAACTTTTAAATAAACCCATGATTTCTTGGGTTGTAAATACGGCAAAGAAATTGAATCCGGAAAGTATAGCGGTGGTATTAGGGCATAAAGCCGAAGAAGTGAGAAGAATTCTTGATGAAGATATAAACGTATTCATACAATCTGAGCTCCTTGGTACGGGACATGCGGTTATGTGTGCTAAAGATTTTTTAAAATTCGATGGTGATGTTCTAATCTTATATGGTGATGTACCAAACGTGAAGGTTGAAACATTAAAAGAAATGATTGAGAAACACCGTATGGAAAATAACAGTATGACGATATTAACAACGTTTCTCAGTAATCCACGGGGTTATGGAAGAATAGTCAGGAACGATTCTGGGAAAATTATATCCATTATTGAAGAAACCGACGCAGATGAAGAAATAAAAAAAATCAAGGAAGTAAACTCAGGTATTTGTGTTTTTAAAGCTTCTGATCTCATAAACAGCCTGAAATACCTAAAAAATGACAATAAACAGGGGGAATATTACCTAACAGATATCGTCAAAATCTTCTTGGATTCCGGAAAAAATGTAGGAACATTTTTGACTGAGGATCCCAATGAAATTCTTGGAATAAACGATAGAATGCAACTTTCAAAAGTTGAGAGATTATTGAGGCTAAGGGTAAACGAAGAACATATGTTAAATGGTGTTACCATAGTTGATCCAGAAAGTACTTTTATCGATCCAGAGGTTGTGATTGAGATGGATACGATTATTCAACCCTCAACCATCATCTATGGAAACACAAAAATAGGTCGCGGTTGTGAAATAGGACCATTCACAATAATCAAAGATTGCACGATAGAAAACAATGTTAAAATAGTCCAATCAAATTGTGAAGGAGCTTGGATATTTTCTAACACCTCTATAGGTCCATTTGCACGACTAAGACCAAAAACAACGATAAAGGAAAATGTTAAAATAGGAAACTTTGTGGAAGTGAAAAACTCTATTATAGAGCAAGATGTTAAAGCAGGCCATCTCAGTTACATTGGTGATTCTGAGGTTGGAGAAGGTACAAATATCGGTGCTGGAACTATAACATGCAATTATGATGGTTTCATGAAGCATAAGACAAAAATTGGCAAAAGGGTATTCATTGGTAGTAATTCTGCTCTTGTAGCGCCTGTAATGGTAGGTGAAGGAGCCATTATTGGTGCAGGTTCAGTAATAACCGAAGATGTTCCCAATGATTCTCTTGGTTTAGGAAGAGCGCGACAAGTGAATAAAAAAGGTTGGGCAAAGAGGTGGAGAGAAAAAAAGGAAAAGGAGGTGCAGGGTTTAAAACCCAAAAATAAGGATGCCTAAGAAAAGCGAATTTAAAATCTTTTCTGGAAGTTCGAATATATCTCTCGCGAGCAAAATCGCAGAGTATATGGGTGTCGAATTAGGAAAGATAGAACTTGGAAGATTTGCTGATGGTGAAGTCAATTTAAGAATTGGTGAAACGGTGAGAGGTTATGATGTGTTCATTGTTCAATCAACTTGCAAGCCTGTTAATGAAAATCTCATGGAGCTTTTAATAATGATAGATGCTTTTAAGAGAGCATCAGCAGGTTCCATAGCGGTCGTTATTCCATATTATGGTTATGCAAGGCAAGATCGAAAGGCTAAGGGAAGGGATCCGATAAGCGCTAAATTGGTTGCTAATCTACTTACAACGGCTGGTGCAACGAGAGTTATCACCATGGATTTACATAGTGAACAAATTCAAGGATTCTTTGATATACCCGTTGATAATCTACAGAGTTTTCCAGTATTCATTGAAAAATTTAAAAACAGTGATGATATAGACTTGAATGAAGTTGTTGTTGTTTCACCTGATGTTGGAGGTGTGAAACGCGCAAGGAGATTAGCTGAAAAGTTAGGGGTACCACTCGCTATAATGGACAAAAGGCGCCCAGCAGATAATCAAGCTGAGATTTTAAACATAATTGGGGATGTTAAGGACAAAACTGCTATCTTATTTGATGATATAATCGATACTGCTAACTCTCTGAGGAAATCCTCTGAGAAAATAAAAGAAATGGGAGCTAAGAAGATTATTGCATGTGCTACCCATGCGGTATTTTCGGAAAATGCGGTGAGGAATATAATGGAATCACCGATAAGTAAAGTTTACATAACCGATACCATTCATAAGGAGGAGGAATTACCATCGGAAAAATTTGAAGTTCTAAGTATAGCCAAACTCTTCGGTGAAGCGATTGTAAGGATTGTGAAGAATTTATCTGTAAGCATATTATTCAGATAAATAAAATATATACAGGAGGGATATATATGGTTCATACTATTGAACTTAAAGCTTTAGTGCGTGAAAAAAAAGGAAGTAGTAATGTAAAAAAAATCAGAAGAAGTAATCTTGTACCGGGAATAGTGTATGGTCCTGAAATCGAACCAATAATGATTAATATTGAAAAAACTAATGTAGATTCCTTAGTTAGCAGAGCTAGCGAAACAACTCGGATTAAACTGCTTATAAAATCTGATGATGGTGTGATTCAAAAGAACGTGTTTATAAAAGATATCCAAAGACACAAAGTAAATGACTCTGTAATCCATATTGATTTTTATGAGCCTGCAAAAGGTCACACTATGCATATTCGTATACCATTACATTTCGTTGGAAAACCTAAAGGTGTCGAAAAAGGTGGTTTGGAGGATATAATTCATCATGAATTACCTGTAGAAGCGTTACCTGATAAGCTCGTAGAAACAATAGAGGTAGATACAACAAATGTCGATCTTGGTGAATCTTTGAGAATAAAGGATATTCAATTTCCAGAAGGTATAAAACCATTACTTGATCCTGAAGAAGTTGTATTGACGATTATACCACCACGTGTATCTGAAGAGGTCGTAGAAGAGGTAACTGAGGAAGAAGCAGAGGAACCCGAAGTAATTAGCAAGGGTAAAGAAGAGGAGGAAGAATAACTCTGATAAAGTTACTCATCGGATTAGGTAATCCAGGCCCACGTTATGCTTTCACAAGACATAACGTGGGTTTTATGGTTTTAGATGAAATGTTGAAAGCGTATTCCTTTGATTACATAAAAAAAGAAGATAATTATGAACTGGGAAAAGTTTATTTTGACAAAACCGCTTTGTTTTTTTTGAAGCCTTTAACTTTTATGAATCTCAGTGGAATCGTGTTACCTGAGGTTTTAAGCTTTTTGGAGTTAAAAGTGACAGAACTGATAGTAATATATGATGATGTTGCACTTCCTCTTGGAAAAATCAGAATAAGAACCAATGGATCAAGTGGTGGACACAATGGAGTCAGATCAATAATCAATAGTTTGGGAACTCAGAATTTTAGCAGATTGAGAGTCGGTATAGGTCCAAAACCTTCGAATATATCTTTGACTGATTACGTACTTAGCAAATTTGAAAAGGCGGAACACGAGACCTTGAAAAAAATCCTGAAAATCTCCGTAGATGCTGTGAAGTGTATCGTTAACGAAGGATTCGATAAAGCGATGAGGATATACAACAGCTTGAGTTTAGAATCATCCTGAGGAAAAGAGGGAAACATTTGGTGATAAATAGAATAGGCATCTGCTTCAACCCTTTCAAAAGCGAATATATGAAAATAGCGGATTACACGAGAAAAATCATAGAAGATATGGGATTCGAAATTGCCTTTTCTTATGATATAACAATCTCCTCGAATGAATGTTTTAAAGAGAAAATAGATCTTTTAATAGCTTTTGGCGGCGATGGAACAGTTTTGAAGGCATTTCATTCCGTCAATTTTGAAAAACCTATTTTGGGTATAAACTTTGGACGTCTTGGTTTCCTAACTTATTACCATCCTAAAGATTTAAAAATGGTTCTCTCAAAGATCAAAGAAGGGAATTATAATTTTGTGGAGTTTCCAATATTTGAAGTTTACGATGAAAGCGGCAATTGGAAGTTTTGTGGTATAAACGATATCGTGATTGCAAAAAATGATACCAAAATACTCGACGTGTCTTTGAAGGTGGATTCTTGTGATCTTGGCGAGATACCAGCAGATGGTCTTGTCATTTCAAGCCAACTTGGTTCTACAGCCTATAATCTTTCAAATGGCGGAGCTGTGATAAGCTCAAAATTGAAAAAGGTTTTTGAAATTTCTTTTATATCTCCACATGTAATGACGGCAAGGCCCATAGTGATAAGTAGCGATGAAGTGGCAGAGGTATCAATAAATAGAGAAGAAAACTCCGCGTTTCTTGCCGTTGATGGAATGAAAAAAACAAAACTTTCACCAAACGAGGTTATAAAGATAAGATATACAGAGAAGAATGCAAAACTTCTATCAGTTGATGAAAAGAAATTTTATAAACTTTTAATAGAGAAGATAGGTTGGGGAAAACGATGAGAGAAAAGGTGTATAATGATTGTAATAAGCATTATGGATAAGCATTAATAATGATCTGCATCACACAGATATTATGATAGTGTTAACTAGTAGTTATGATGATATACGATAAATCAGAAATAGCAGATGAATATTATTGAAGTCTTTGAAAAGTATAAGGAGTAATAGTAAGCGGAAATAAGATCCCTTACATGCGTTCGGGATGACAAAGAGAAGAGTGTTCGGAATGACGTAAAGGAGAATGTTGGGATGACACAATACATCACATTCATTTGGGATGACATTTTTCTTGTTTTGTCGTTCTGAGGATATTTCTCTTGTTTTTGTCATTCCGAGGAACGATAGTGACGAGGAATCTTATTCTAACAAGCGATAAGTTTTTTTATATCAATACTTTTAGTTAACAGAATCGATATTATTTAAGGGGGGTAGTCGCTATGAAAAGGGGCTTAATCGTTTTTTGTTTCTCATTAATGTTGTTTTCCATACTGTTAGTAGCTGCTGTCCTGCCCAAACCTGTGCTTTACTTTAATTTTGAAAAGACATTTTCACCGGAGATAATGAACACCAAATTCTTTTTTGACCCAAATCCTAAAATCTATGGAAAAGTGAGATTAGTCAGCAAAGATAACGGCTACTGTCTTTACTTTGATGGAGAATCTTTCATGAGGTACAAAGCTACGAATCTCTTGGATTATGAGAAATTTTCGGTATCGCTCTGGATAATTCCAAAGTATATTTCCACTTTCAATAGGACAGATTGGGACAATATGACAACTCTGTTCTCTGTTAGAACAAATATCCAGTATGATTCTCCAGAATGGGCTCTGACCCTTTACAAATCGAGAGGAGATACTTATGCTTTTCTATTCTATACATCGAAAAACAATCAATTTATGGGTTGGAGCTTCAATATTGAAAAAGATCTTACAGACAATGAATGGCATAATTTGGTGTTAACTAAAGAACCGAATGTTATAAAACTCTATATTGATGGAGAATTGACCGGAACAGCTAATTTGAAGATCAATGAAAAGTTCGTGAATGTGTTACGAAGCGATTATCTGTACTTGGGTGGTTCACGGCGGAATGCTCTTAGAAGTAGATTCAAGGGTTACTTGGATGATTTTGCTGTTTGGGACAAAGTACTTACTTACGATCAAATTCAAAACATCTACAATCACGGTGGCATAGGAAAGGAAGAAAAACAAGCTGGAGAAATAGATATAGAAAAGGCAAAAACCAAACTCAGAGAAGCATACAATGAAGGAAAAATATCCTACGAACAACTTAAGAAAGCACTCAATGAGCTTATGAGTGGTAATGTAAGTAAACTACTTAGCGATTTTATTAACGGTGTAGTAAGTGTGGATGATTTTTCAATATTGTATTGACCATGCTTTCTCTATATAAGTTCCATAAATTGCAAAATTGTGGGGGAAAAAGTTGAGAATAGCATTCAGAATAACTAAAAATAACAGATATAGTGTTATACCACTTGTTGCAACTCTTGAAAAATACGCTCCAGAAGTTGAGATATTACTTCTCAGAGATTTCAAAGACATTTTTGAATTATCCTCCATAGACACTGCAATTGCTTATAGTTTCACTAGTATGGATTATGATAGTGTTCTTAAAGAAATAACCCTACTGAGGGGAAAATATATGTTGATTGCTGGAGGAGCACATCCTTCTGCTATGCCTTTTGAAACTTTAAAGGAGGGGTTTGATTACATTTTCATTGGAGATGGTGAGGAAAATATTATTAGGTTTGTGAAAGGCAAAAGGCCTAAGAATAGAATCTTCGACGGTATAAATAAAAGAGTAGATTTAAATTTGTATCCATTATTTAGTAAGAAAAAAAGACTCTTCATGCCTTTTGAAATAACAAGAGGTTGTCCTTTTGCTTGTGGATATTGTCAAACTCCAAGACTCGCGGGCAGGAAAGTTAGACACAGGAAAATCGAAATTTTACTTCAACAAGCAAAGATCGGGATTTCAAATGGAAAGTATGTTGGAAGATTCATAACTCCAAACGCCTTCGGATACGGTTCATTCAACGGAGTAACTCCTGATTTGGAGGCTATTGAAAATCTATTAAAAGGCTTTAAAGATTTGGGAATGAAAGAAATTTATTTCGGTACATTCCCGTCGGATGTTAGACCGGAATCAGTAACACGCGGGGTTTTAAAATTAGTTGCCAAGTACTGTGATAACAAGTCAATTGTTTTAGGAGTTCAGAGTGGAAGTGATAGGGTTTTAAAAATTATAAATAGAGGTCATAACGTTGAAACAGCAGAGAAGGCAATAAAGATCATACATGAAGAGGGGTTTATGCCGCATGTGGATTTTATATTTGGTTTCCCATTTGAAACAAGAGAGGATGTGGAACAGACATTCGATCTTATAGACAAAGTAGTAGAAAAATATGATGCGAAGATCCACGCACATACTTTCATGCCTCTACCTGGCACTCCTTTTGCAAACCTTGGTGCAGGAAGATTGGATTGTGAAATAAGAAAAAGAATAGGTAATTACACCTTAAAGGGGAAACTCGATGGATATTGGCATAAACA
>Ga0136651_10002391_pt1 | contig 10301 bp, 9 predicted proteins | sample Mar14236cmmetaG_FD_94867 | JGI IMG/M metagenome (GOLD analysis project Ga0136651, IMG submission 94867) | Marine hydrothermal vent microbial communities from Guaymas Basin, Gulf of California to study Microbial Dark Matter (Phase II) - Marker... ...
CAACTACGTAGACAACTACGTAGTTGTCTACGTAGTTGTCTGCTGTTCCTCGGTTCAAATCTTGTTTCTGATATCTGATTTCTTTGCGTCATTTAGCTAAATACTAAATGAATTCTTTTGCCTCCAAGGTGAAAAACTGCATGCATTTACAATATAAAATAAGGTAATATCCATCCCACCACCCACTATTCAATAAATTTTAGAGAAATTATCGTCCCAAGTCCTGAAAGAACCTCGTCCCCCCCCTGACGAAGCTTTGCTTATCAGGGCAGGCAGCATGGCAGGACGATTCCCCGGTTCCGTTTTCTATCCTGTCGTATTGCCTGTCCCGGAGTCCCGGGGATTAGCGGAGGAGGATTCCCTTACCCGCAGCATCAGTCCCTTTCCCCGGATGGTAGCGATCTCCGCCTCCCGGATATTTCTCAGGTATTTTCTCAGCCGGCTGATAAAAACATCCATGCTGCGGCCCATAAAGTAATCGTTCTCCCCCCACAGGTCGGTCAGGATCTTCTCCCGCTCCACTACCTGGTTCCGGTGTTGCCACAGATACCTGAGCAGTTCATTTTCCCTCACGGTCAGCCGGAAGGTCTTACTGCCGGCTGCCAGGGTCATTTCGTCAAACGACACGGTGGCCGAGCCCAGCGTGATCTTTTCTGCCGGCACGGCATGGCTGCGCCGCAAAACATTCCGGATACGCAGCACCAGCTCATCCACCTCAAAGGGTTTGCAGATATAGTCATCCGCCCCCAGGGTCAGCCCCCTGATCCGGTCTTCCTTCAGGGTCTTGGCCGTAAGGAACATCAGCGGCATATCGGGATTCAACTGCCTGATCCTCCGGCTGAGTTCAAAACCGTCCATGCCCGGAAGCATGATATCGAGCAGGCACAGGTCGTAGCGCATATCAGGATCCGCCTCCAGGGCTTCCTCCCCGCTTTCCGTCCAGATCACTTCAAAATCCTTCAGGCGCAGGTACTCCGCAAGCACATGACCCAGGTCGTGCTCATCTTCCACCAGCAGAATTTTCATGGGTCAGGGGTATTTGTGGTATATATATTATAAATGTACTTCCTTTTCCCGGCCGGCTTCTAACGGTAATACTGCCTCCATGGGCCTCCGCCAGCTGTTTGGCCTGATACAATCCGAGTCCCAGCCCTTCCGAACCGCTGGCACGACCCGCACCACCCCGGTAGAACTTCCTGAAAACCTGCTGCCGGTCATCCGCATCCATACCCGGACCGTTGTCACTCACCGAAACATACCACCCTTCTCTCCACCACGACCTTACCCTGATCACCGGCCTTTCGCCCCCGTATTTCACTGCATTGTCGAGCAGGTTATTGATCACGGTGGTAAGCATCACCGGGTCGCCCTGCAGCTTCCGGTCCCGCGCCAGGTTTTCTTCTTCCACAATCAGATCTTTCCCTTCATACTGTTTCCGGAAATCGTTCACCAGATCAGCCAGGAATTCGTTCACCTTTATCTCCCGGATATTCGGTCTGATACCGGCATGTTCCTGAAAGCTCACGTCAAGCACCTGATTGATACGCCCTGAAAGGTAACGGTTCTGCCGGAATATAACTTCAGACAGGCTCTTTACCCTGGCCGGATCGGTCATGACCTGCTTATCGAGAAGGCTTTCCGATGCTACCGCAATAGTGGCAAGGGGTGTTTTCAGGTCATGGGTAATACGGTTAATGAAGTCGGTCTTCAGGTCCGATAATTTCTTCTGTTTATGCCAGTGCCTGATGGTAATGATAAAAATAAGACCCACCGCCAGGATACTGAACACCCCCAGCAGAAAATACGCCATCATGCTCCGGTAGATGATCTTCCTTTTATATGTAAAATCGACGAAAAAATCGAAAGCAATACGAAAACGGCTGCCTTCAGCCCGGAAAGTATTGACATACAGCCCGGACGACCTGTTCCCAAATACTGTTTCTGGTTCGTCTCCTGCTACGGGCAGCTCGAAATCGGGCTGATTCCCTTCCCCCAGGAGAGAAAATTCACGGATAATGTATCCCAGATGAAAATCTGTTTCCTGATTTTGTCTGGCCAGAAAAATGCTCAGGACCGGCGTGAAATTCTCCCGGGTCCGGATCAGAAAACCCGCCTCGCTGATGATCTGGTTGTATACAACAGGAAGCCCGGAAAGGGCAGCTGTGTCGCACATGATGTACCATTCGTAGGCCACGGGCTCCATGGCGTAGAATACGGAATCAAAGCCGGTTTGACCGTACCGCCTGTCCAGCTCTTCCAATGCCTGGTCAATGGTGGACTGCCTTTGCAGGTCGAATTCCCGGCTTTTCAGCTGGTATACTTCCCTTACAAAATAAAACTGGATCACGGCCAGAAGCGCCATGCCCAGGAAGGAAAACACGATGAGGGGTTGCGGCTTCACTTGATTTTTTTGTTAAAGTTAACCATTTTGTGTTTCGGTAAACGGGATTAACAACCCGTTAACCCTTCGTTAACACATTCGGGCAGCTGCGACACTTATCTTTGTTGTACAAAATCGAATTCATTATTCACTATTAAATAATGTATGCCATGAAAACAAAATGGATTGCCACGCTCCTCCTGTTCCAGGTCCTTCCGGCAGCCGCCTTTGCCCAGAAGCAGGATGAATTGAAAAAAGAAGAAAAAAAGGAAACAATTATCGTTACCCCTTCTGCCACATGGAAACCCCGGATTGATGTGGAGGAAATACGGGAATCCGTGGAAAACATATACCACCGTATACCCCCGGCCCCGGAAATGATGACTTTCGCCAGCCTTCAGAACAGGGCCTCCAGCTCGCTTATGCTCCAGAAACGTTTCAATGACGAAAGCCTGACCAAAACATCCAGCTTTGTGGTGGAAAAAGACCAGAAATTTATGTCCATCTCATTATCCGGTTCCTGCGAACAGGGTGAGATACAAATTACGATTAAAGATCCTTCAGGCAAGAAAGTGCAGGAACTGGTGATCGATCCCTCGGCCAGAGTACAGTGGACTAAATTCATCACCATTGTGGAGGAACCGACTCTCAGGCAAATGTACATTGTGCAGAGCAGAAAAGAAGAAAAAGAAATAGAAACTGGAAAGAAGGAAAAGAAGGAAACCCCCGTGGTGCATGAGGAATACATAGGCAACTGGACCATGGAAATCAAAGCCGTAAAGGCCACCGGAGAATATTCACTGAAGGTTTCCACGCGGTAAATCCCGGCAACCTATAAAACACCTGGGAAGGTCTATCTGAGAAGGTAGACCATTCCCTGTTGATTATATACCTGCCCGTCCCAACCGAAAGCCTTGATAACATACAGGTACACTCCCGGACTGGCGTACTGGTTGGTACTGCGTATTTTTCCGTCCCAGCCCTGCCATTCACGCAATGCCCCGCTATCGCCTGAAAATTCATATACTTTTCTGCCGTTTCTGTTGAACACCTGCAATTGCAGGACACGGAGGGACACATGGTCTATTTTGAAATAGTCGTTGTGGGTATCGTCATTGGGTGTAAACACATTGGGAACATCCAGCACCGAGGGATCTACCACCACGGTCGCTTTCGTGGAATCCCGGCATGATTCCTCGCTGGCAACCACCAGGGTAACGGTATATTCCGACGGATATCCCGGGTCCACTTCCGGATCGTTACGATACGTATGCATGGCGGGGAGCAGAAAATCCCAGGATACCGTGTCGCTCCCATCGCCGAAATCCCATTCGTACATTACGGCATTTTCCGAATTGTTCGTGAAATAAACATCCAGAGGGGCCGATCGCCGGTTCTGGGCATCCAGTTCATATTCCACAGAAAAATCCGCCAGGGGGAAAATGGTTTCGAAGAAAAAACCAGCCTGCTGCAGGCAGCCTGTTTCATCGGTTACCGTGAGAAAAAATTCGGTATTCACGGCAGGTGGAGGCCATATCAGGGGATCGAGTACCGGAATGCTTCCCAGGTAACCGATGGGCGGATCGGAACTCCATACAAAATCCACATCATTGGGCAGGATTATGGCCGACTGGTCGGAAGGATCGAAATAACGGAATACATCGCTGTTGATGGTCCCTTCGATGGCAAACTGCAGGCAGGTGAGGTTCTTTATTCCTGCCGTCACTGCCAGGTGGCGCACATACACCCAGGCGTAATAATACCGGTGGGTACCTCCCCCGTCGGTAATCCGCACCCGGTAGCCCCCTGTATTTAATCCGGTAACGGTGGATGAGGGTTGTCCTGTTTCGGTCAGAAAAGGGACCCAGGCAAAGGTTATGGTATCGAGCCGGCTCCACTCGAAATCCCATCCCGGTGTGCCGTGTTCGGGCAGGGCGACAAGCGAGCCCGTTACCGGGTTGCCCGCCTCATCGGGGCTACAGAATACGTAAATGGTATCGACCCGGCCGGTAAACACGGGATAATCGGTGAGTATGCAGCTATTGGCAGCGGGAGAAAAGATCTGCCCCGTCGCCGGGTTTGTCCCGATTCCGAAAACCAGCAGCACGATCGCTGCACATCTGAAAACAAGCAGTCTGTACATCATACCCTGTTGGCCGGCCACTATGTATCATTAAACTCCAAATATATTCATTTATTATGATTCACCTAAATCCGCCGGCTGGGGCCGGCCGACCCGAAAAACCGCTCTCCCCTGTTGAAAACTCATGGGCAAGTTGGCCCGGTCCTTCTCCTTCCTTTTCGTGCCAATTGCTAACTTTGATCCCTGCATTTTTTGAAATCCTGGCATGGAATATCTGAAGGAGTTGAACCCGTCGCAACGGGAAGCGGTTGTAAACACCGAAGGGCCCGTTCTGGTCATTGCCGGAGCCGGTTCGGGAAAAACCAGGGTGCTGACCTACCGGGTGGCGCATCTGCTTGTGAAAGGAATCCCGGCCCACACCATTCTGGCCCTGACCTTTACCAACCGTGCTGCCAACGAAATGAAGGAAAGGATCATCCGCATTGTGGGTGAAGCCACCGCCCGGTATCTGTGGATGGGTACTTTCCATTCCATTTTTGCCCGCATCCTGCGGACGGAATCGCAGGCACTGGGGTATCCTGCCAATTATTCCATTTACGACGCCCAGGATTCGAAAAACCTCATCAAGGAGATCATCCGGGAACTGAACCTGGACGAGCAGGTGTACAAACCCGCCGAGGTGCTGGGCAGAATTTCCTCTGCCAAGAACAATCTGATCACCGCTCCCATGTACGCCGGCGATCCGCAGATTGCCGAGCACGACCGCAACCGGGGGCGGCCCTGGGTAGCCTAAATATATAAACGGTATGCCGCCCGGTGCTTCAAGGCCGGAGCCATGGATTTCGACGATCTGCTGGTCAATACCTACCTTCTCCTGAGGGATTTCCCGGAAATCCTTCATAAATACCAGGATCAGTTCAAGTACATTCTGGTGGACGAATACCAGGACACAAATTATGTGCAGTATGCCATTGTGAAGAAGCTGGGAGAAAGGCACAAAAATGTATGTGTGGTGGGCGACGATGCCCAGAGCATTTATTCGTTCCGGGGGGCCAGGATCGAAAACATCCTGCATTTTAAAAATGATTACCCCGGTTACCGCCTGTTCAAGCTGGAACAGAATTACCGGTCGACCCAGAACATTGTGAACGTGGCCAACAGTTTGATTGCCAAAAACCGCGACCAGATCAGAAAAACGATTTTTTCCCGGAACGAACCGGGTGAAAAGATCACCGTAGTTCGTACCCTCACCGATACGGAAGAAGGTTTTGTAGTGGCCAATGCCATTCAGGATATTCATTACGAGACAAAAGCCCCTTACAGCGAATTTGCCGTTCTGTACCGCACCAATGCCCAGTCGAGGATTTTCGAGGAAACCCTGCGCAAAAAAAATATTCCATACCGGGTGTACGGAGCTGTTTCTTTCTACCAGCGAAAGGAGATCAAAGACCTGCTGGCCTATTTCAGGCTGGTATCCAATCCTGCCGACGACGAAGCCCTGAAACGCATTATCAATTACCCGGCCCGGGGGATCGGCAAAACAACCCTCGACCGGCTGATCACACTTTCCAACCAGCGGGAGATCCCCATCTGGAAAGTGATCACCACCGGCGCCATCAATGATGCCGGGCTGAACCGGGGAATTACAGGAAAAATCGAGGCATTTACCGGCATGATCTGTTCCTTTATGGAAAAAAAGCAGAAAGCCGGCGCCTATGAGCTTGCCATGGAGATCGCTTCGGAAACGGGGATACTAAAAGAGCTGTATCATTACGACTCCCCGGAGGAATTCAGCCGGTATGAAAACCTCCAGGAACTGCTCAACGGGATCAGGGAATTTGCCGAAGCGGCGGAAAATGAAGGGAAGCCTGCCATGCTGGAAAATTACCTGGAAAACGTTTCCCTGCTCACCGACCTGGACACCGATACGGCTGATGAACATAACCGGGTAAAGATCATGACGGTCCATTCGGCCAAAGGACTGGAATTCGATTACGTGTTTGTTGCCGGAATGGAAGAAGATCTTTTCCCCTCCCACATGTCGGTTTCCACCCAGCGGGAACTGGAGGAAGAACGGCGTTTGTTTTATGTGGCCCTGACACGTGCCCGCAAGAGGGTACAAATCAGTTATGCAGGCACACGCTTCCGCTGGGGAACCCCTTCGGTTTGCAATCCCAGCCGCTTCATCGCAGAACTGGACGAACAGTATGTCATGCTGCCCGAAGAAGCAAGCCGCCCTGTGACATACACGCAAAGGGCCTTCCCGCATAAACACCGCAGACCTGAACCGAAAGCCACCCGCCCACTGAGCGGAAGCGGTGAGATAACGGGGAAAAAATGGGTCAGGGCAAAAACAGCGTCTCCCGCCACCGGCACCTCTTTCCGGCCGGATGATATAACGCCGGTCAAAGTCGGAATGCTGGTGGAACATCCCCGTTTCGGAAAGGGAGAGGTAAAGGAAGTGGAAGGGGTCCCGCCCGATGTAAAAGCAACGGTATACTTCACCGATCACGGGAAAAAACAGCTTCTTTTAAAGTTTGCCAGGTTAAAAATCATTGGATAATACCACGCGCAGTTGGTATGATCGGCGAAATAATGTAGCTTTGCAGAAAATAGTTACTCACAATGGATTATAATACATCAAGAAAGAAAATGGTACTTCCCGAATACGGACGTAATATCCAGGAGATGGTTGATTATGCCTGCACCATAGAGGACCGTGAGGAAAGGAACCGGGCTGCCCGGGCCATCATCCATATCATGGGACAGTTGAATCCGGGGTTGCGAGATCAGGGGGATGTGAAGCACAAACTTTGGGATCACCTGTTTATCATGTCGGATTTCAATCTGGACATTGATTCACCCTACACCATCCCGCCAAAGGAAAAATTCAACCAGAAACCCCGGCCGGTTGAATATAACACACACCATATCAAGTATATGCATTACGGTCGCATCACCGAGCAGCTGATCGAGGCGGCCATTGCCATGGAAGAGGGACCGGAAAAGCAGACTCTTGTCACCATGATTGCCAATCACATGAAAAAATCATATCTCACCTGGAACAGGAATCAGGTGTCTGACGAGATCATTTTCAAAGACCTGGAAACCCTTTCGGGAGGGAAGCTGAAAGTGAGTGAAAACACCCGGTTAAGTGAACCCAAGGAAATATTCTCCGGCAAGGGATCCCGGAAAAAGAGGGGCCAGCAGAGAAAAGGCAGTCACTCTTAGTATGATGAACTATATCCTTCCCCTATGAGCAGATTCGAAGTCACTGGGGGTAAACGCTTACATGGATCGATCACACCTCAGGGGGCTAAAAACGAAGCCCTCCAGGTGATCTGTGCCACTCTGCTTACCCCCGAGGAGATCACCATTCATAATATTCCCCACATCAGGGATGTGAACATGCTGATCGATCTGCTGGCATGCATGGGGGTGAAGACCAGGCAAACCGAACCGGGAACATGGGTTTTCCGGGCCGACGAGGTCAATCTGGAATATCTGGCGAGTGAAGATTTTGTGACAAAAAGCGCCAGCCTGCGCGGGTCGGTCATGATTCTGGGCCCCCTGCTGGCGCGTTTCGGAATGGCCAGGATCCCCAGGCCGGGGGGAGACAAGATCGGCCGCCGCAGGATCGACACACACCTCAACGGTTTTCAAAAACTGGGAGCCGTTTTCGACTACAGGCAGGAAGAAAACATTTACCTGGTTTCAGGGAAAAACCTGAAGGGGGCTTACATGCACCTGGATGAGGCCTCGGTAACCGGCACAGCCAACCTCATCATGGCCGCTGTGCTCACTCCGGGAACCACCACCATTTACAATGCCGCCTGCGAACCATACATTCAGCAGCTTTGCCGAATGCTGACCAGCATGGGAGCCCTTATCACCGGGACAGGATCGAACCTGCTTACCATCCAGGGAGTGGATTCCCTGGGCGGCTGCGAACACACTGTGCTGCCCGATATGATTGAAGTGGGAAGTTTTATCGGTATGGCCGCCATGACCCGTTCAGAGATCACCATAAAAAATGTATCGTACGAAAACCTTGGCATCATTCCCGATTCTTTCCGGCGCCTGGGCATACAACTGAACAGGCAGGGGGACGATATCCATATTCCCGCCCATGAACATTATACCATTGAAACATTCATTGACGGGTCGATCATGACCATTTCCGATGCCATCTGGCCCGGCCTCACCCCCGACCTGCTGAGTGTATTTCTGGTGGTAGCTACCCAGGCGAAGGGGAGTGTTCTGATCCACCAGAAAATGTTTGAAAGCCGCCTGTTTTTCGTTGACAAACTTATTGATATGGGAGCCCGGATTATTCTATGCGATCCGCACCGGGCCACCGTCATAGGATTAAACCATGATATCCAGCTACGGGCCACCCGTATGGCATCACCCGATATCCGGGCCGGTGTGGCCCTGCTGATAGCCGCCCTTTCGGCAAAAGGCACCAGTGTAATTGACAACATTGACCAGATTGACCGGGGATACCAGTCCATCGACACCCGGTTGCAGAAACTCGGTGCCGACATTCGCAGAATAGACTAACTTCCTGAAATAAACGAAACACCGGCAGGGAGCGAAACAGATTATGCCAATTTGTCCGACGGGAAATAATTGGCAAAATCTTTGCTCGATGCATATGGTTTTTCATGATGTCAAACCATAAATCAAACCGGGTGGAGATGACGAAAAAGAAAACAAACATAGAGCAAGAAGATCAGATGAAGAAACAAACCAAGGGACAGAAACCGGCAGGCGAAAAGAAGGTTTCAGAGGAAAAAACCACCGGAAAAATTACCCGGGGTGAAAAAGAAGTGGCGGAAAAGCCGGAAGCCGAAAAGGACAAGGACAAGAAAAAGAAACCTTCAGTAGAAGAAAACCTGGCAGATTTGCAGGATAAATACCTCAGGTTATCGGCCGAATTCGACAATTACAGAAAAAGAACCCTGCGGGAAAAAATGGAACTGACAAAAACCGCCGGGGAGGATATCCTCGTTCAGTTCCTTCAGGTCATGGACGATTTCGACCGTGCCAGGGAACTCATCCGGGATGCCAGAGATGTGGAGGCCATCAAAACAGGCATTGAGCTGATTTACCAGAAACTGAAAGATTTTCTGAGAATCAGAGGGGTAAAAGAAATCGAGGCCATACACCAGGATTTCAATACCGATTATCACGAAGCCGTTACCAAAATCCCCGCTCCCGACGAAAAACTGAAAGGGAAAGTGGTGGATGTGGTTCAGAAGGGATACATCATGAACGACAAGGTGATTAGGTATTCCAAAGTAGTGGTTGGCGAATAATAACATATACCCGAGAAAGAAAACAGGCGGCAGAATCAGTATCTGCCGGAGTAATTAAAATGCAATGGCAAAAAGGGATTATTACGAGGTACTGGAGGTTTCGAAAAACGCGAGCAAGGAAGAAATCAAGAAAGCGTACCGCAAACAGGCGCTGAAATATCACCCCGATAAGAATCCCGGTGATGCCCGGGCTGAAGAAAAATTCAAGGAGGCGGCCGAAGCGTATGAGGTACTGAGCAACGACGAAAAACGTGCCCGGTATGACCGATATGGCCACGCCGGTGTAGGAGGAGCTGCAGGCGGAGGTTTCGGTTCGGGAGGTATGACCATTGACGACATTTTCGAGCATTTCGGGGATATTTTCGGCACAGGGTTCGGCGGTTTCGGAGGATTCAGCAGCAGCCGCCGTTCACGCCGTGTGAATAAGGGAAGCAACCTGCGGGTGAAAGTCAAACTCAGCCTGCAGGAAATTGCCACCGGCGTGGAAAAGAAATTGAAACTGAACAAGTACATTGCC
>Ga0136651_10002392_pt1 | contig 10293 bp, 11 predicted proteins | sample Mar14236cmmetaG_FD_94867 | JGI IMG/M metagenome (GOLD analysis project Ga0136651, IMG submission 94867) | Marine hydrothermal vent microbial communities from Guaymas Basin, Gulf of California to study Microbial Dark Matter (Phase II) - Marker... ...
ATATTGCACTGAGGTCCAAATTTGGAAATCCAACCGTAAAATGACCCTGTAGGAAACAACATATCAGATTCGTGGGGCAGTTTTTGAAGTGAATCGGATCTAGGGTTCTGGCTTTCTTGAGAAAGTATATGAGAAGGCACCCATTATAGAACTGCTGGTAAGAGGTTTGCGACCTGAGACTCAGGTTCCAATAGAGGTAACTTATAAGGGCGAGGTTTTGATCACAACACCCTAAATATATGCCTCCCCTTAAGGCCCAGGTTCAGAAGGATTTGGGCCTTTTTTTTGGTACCCCGAAGAGGTTAGCCGCAGACCCCCCAGACAGACACAGACCTTTCTCCTGCGGAGCTCGCAGGAGAAATATAGTCACCGCTTCGCGGAAAAGCTCCCAGAAAAGAGAAAACCCGCCTGAATCCATCTACTTTGAGGGCCGTGGAGGGACCATAGGCCACCTGAACATGACTTCAGGCGGAAGTGAAATTACTTCATTATTACTTCAAGGCGGTACCGGCAAAGAGAAAGGGGGCCGGCATGAGAACCTAACCCCCTCCAAAAATTGAGTATTTATGGTGCCGAGACCCAGAATTGAACTGGGGACACGGGGATTTTCAGTCCCCTGCTCTACCGACTGAGCTATCTCGGCACGCGACAGCAGGATTTATAGCAGAGAGCTCTTGTCAGGTCAAGGGTAAATTTGGATCATGGGAGATTTTTCCCGCTTTCTTCCATCTCCAGATCGAACTCAAGGGGCTCGATCTCCAACTCAAGCAGTGCCCCTCGTCCCTTCTCTTCCGTAGCATCATCTTCCCGGGCAAAAAGCGCCGAGGATTCCTCTGGCAGCGGGTCAGGCTCTACCTGGGCTGGGATGGGTCCTGAAGCCTGGTTGGGCTGTGTCACGGATGCCTCTGTTCCTGTAATGGGCGCCCCGTAATCAGGTGGTTGAGAGTGAAAAGGTGTCTGGTCACGGGACTGCTCGTCAGACTTCGCCTGTCCCGGGTCGGCTTCTATCTGCATGGGAACCGGTGTATCACTGGGGTGATCTCCGAGAGAAGTGAGCAATTCCTCAGGCACGCCACCCTTGGCACTATCCTCCGGCTGTTCCTTTATTTTCATGGCTACAGGTCCCTGGGGCTGAAATCCCTCGTTTGAGATAAACGTCATGGAGAGGGGCTTTGGTTCGTAGGATGGAAGTCCCATCAGTTCCCTTTCCTGAGTCAGGTCCTTGCCACATCTTGGACAGGCAGCGTTATGGTCAAAGCTTATGAAATTACACTTGGGGCATTTCATCTGAAACTCCTCTCAGACTTGATTTCATCTTGTGTGTAACTATACAATCTTAGAAAAATATTTTGGGGTCGCTATTCCACGGTTCTACATCGTCCGCAGAGGTGTTATCTGATTGATCCTGGTCCCGCCACAGGCGGGACTTGCTACTTGATGAAAAAAAGGGGTGATTCCTATAGACATCAAGTATCCATAAACCAGTCCCCAGCATCCAGTCCCGCCTGTGGCGGGACCAGTATCTGACCTCAATGAACCTCGGTTTTCTCTTTATGGCAATGGATTGGTATACCCCAAAAACATTATCTTAAAGGCTATATGAGGTCTATCAATCAGAAGATTTCAGAGTATCTTAAGCCTTTTTTCCATGTATCAGAGCATCTCTGGCTAATTGATCGCAGCGCTCATTTTCCAGGTGCCCTTGATGGCCCTTGATCCAGTTCCACTCTATCTCGTGGCTCTTACTCAGGTTCACGATCTCCTCCCAGAGGTCCCTGTTCATCACCGGCCTTTTCTGGGAAGTCAGCCAGTTGTTCCTGATCCACCGTGGAAGCCATTCACTCATCCCTTTCATCACATATTTGGAATCGGTGTAAAGCCTTACCCTGCAAGGCCGTTTGAGTTGACGCAGGGCCTCGATAACGGCCATCATCTCCATACGGTTGTTGGTGGTTTTGGCATCATACCCGGAGATCTCTTTGGTTATGTCGCCATATTTTAAGATGGCACCGTAACCACCAGGGCCTGGATTTCCGCTGCAGGCCCCATCGGTAAAGATCTCCACAACCCTGGTAATTTTATCATTCATAATGGGATGTCAATGTTTTTGATCACAGGTGCTGAAGCGTGGTTTGATGATCCAGTTTGTGGCAGAGTATATCCAGCATAACCGTGAAATCGATGTTCTGAACCAGACAGCATTCAGGAACGCTGATCCTGGTGGGAGAAAAATTCAGAATGGCGTTTACATTTGCCTTGAGCAGAAGATTCGCAACTGCCTGGGCAGCAGAAGCAGGGGTGGTAATAACACCGATCTCAATGTCCAACTCGTCAATGGCAGCATCCAACTCCCTGATGTCCCGCACCTTCAGACCGGATGGAAGGTCGGCGCCTATCTTGTCAGGGTCATTGTCAAATGCTGCCACGCACTTGAAACCCCTTGCCGAGAAGTTATGATGCTGAAGAAGGGCAAGCCCCAGGTTCCCCACGCCCACAATACCCATATTCCAGTCGCGATTTATGGCCAGTATCTTCTTGATCTGGGCCTGTAGATCTATCACGTCATAGCCCACCCCTCTGATGCCGAACTCACCGAAGTATCCAAGGTCTTTTCTCACCTGGGCCGGATTGCCCTGGCACAACCAGGCTAATTTTTCAGAGGAAACCATACGATATCCGTCGAATTCCAGGAGCTCGAGCTGTCTGTAATATATGGAGAGCCTGGTGATGGTGGCGTCTGGTATCTTATCTGATTTTGTCATTTTCTGAGTTTTCTCCTTTTGCCGTCCCGGGGTCAAGGGTTCAGTAAAACCAGATACAACCTTACGATCTCCCTTGAACCCTAACGGAAACGGTGCTCAGATGTCAAGGATCGGAATTTCAGGGGTTTGATAATCGGCTTGCGTTTAGGGGCGAGACCTTATATGATATGCCCCAGTAAATCCAATCTCTTCTTTTGGTCCAGTTTCAGATTACGGCTTCGTGCCTCAGACCCCTTATGAGATCGTCCATCTTCTTGGCGGAGATCCTGCTTGCAGGGCTATGGGGAATTCACACTTCAAAACGTTCCGAGGAGGGAACAGGAGACCGTTTCAGGGCTTATCTGAGGAAAAGAACGGTTGGGTCTTATGGAAGAAACAAGAGAGTTGGCTAAGAGGTGTCATGACCTGGGTTATAATGAATTGCCGGAAGGGGTCATTGACAGGGTAAAATACCTTGCCCTGGACTACTTGGGGGTTGCTGCACGGGGGTCTTTGAGTGATTCCAGCGCCCCTGTCCTGAACTTTGTTTCCAATAGGGGGATGGTCGGGGAGGGGGCAGTGGTCATAGGAACAGACTTGAAGGCTGACCCGACCTATGCCGCTCTCGCAAACGGGGCATTTGCACACTCTATTGAGCTTGACGATGTGGTCAACGAGGCATCTCTGCACCCGGGTGTGGTCATCATCTCCTCTGCTTTGGCATCTTCCCACATTGCCGGAAGTGGTGGTCGGGCCTTGATTGAGGGGATCGTTGCGGGTTATGAGGTGATGGTCAGGCTGGGTTTTTCCCTTGATCCAGCGGCCCATTATGCCCAGGGTTTTCACCCGACCGGCACCTGCGGAACCATGGGATCGGCAATAACCGCTGCGAAGATACTCGGACTGGACCAGGAGGCTATGACCAACGCCCTGGGAATCGCGGGCAGTCAGGCCGCTGCATCCATGGAGTTCCTCTCGGATGGCTCGTTTACCAAACGTTTGCACGCGGGTTGGGCCGCCCACAGCGGTGTCATTGCAGCCCTTCTTGCCAGTGAGGGTTTCACCGGGCCGGGGACGATTATTGAAGGAAGGCACGGGTTTTTGAGATCTTACTCACCAAACTCCGATCCCTCCTCTCTTTTTGAGGGTTGGGGTGATCCTTTCAAAGTGATGAAGACGAGTATCAAGCCCCACGCCTGCTGCCGTTATAAACAGGGCCCCATAGATGGGATTTTGGAGATAATGCATGAAAACAGGTTAAAGCCTTCGGATATTGATGAGGTGAAATTGGGGATTTTGAAAGCCGGGATTCCCATTGTCGCCCAGCCGGAGGAATCCAAATACGTCCCCAAGTCGATTGTGGATGCACAGTTCAGTATGCCCTTTGGGGCTGCAGTTGCAATCTTGTGTGGGAGAGCAACACTGGAAGAGTACACACAGAAGAATATCATGTCCCCTGAAATCAAACAGATGATGGCTAAAATTTATTGCGTGGAGGACCCGGAACTTGAGAGAGATTACCCTGAGAAGTGGCCTGCCTCTGTGAACATATCAACGAAAGAGGGTCGGCAATATCACGCAAGAGTTGAATTTCCTAAGGGTGACCCGGAAAACCCTCTTACATGGGATGAGTTGATCCAGAAATTCAAAGGTCTCATTTCCCCTGTGTTTTCTGATGAAAGAGGCGCTGAAATTATTCGTTATGTCAGGGGGATAGAATTAGCAAAGGACTTAAGAGATCTTTCAATTCTCCTGTCAAAATCCCAAAAAAGCTGTACCGCCCATAAGAAAGGAGGGGCTCATGCGGCTGCTTGAACATGAATCAAAAGAGATACTTGGCAGGTATAGTATTCCTACACCCAAAGGAGATGTAGTCGGATCTGCAGAAGAGTTCAATATGGACGGTCCGGTTATGCTCAAGGCACAGATCCCTTTGGGTGGCCGTGGGAAGAGCGGGGGGGTCATTGAGGTCTCCTCTGCTGGGGAGGCAAAAGAGAAGATTGAACATCTTCTCTCAACACCCATAAGGGGGTACAGGGCCAGAAAGATTCTTGTGGAGGAGGTGATAGCTGTTTCCCAGGAATTTTTCATGGCCGTGACCTATGACACGGTGGCAAAAGACCCCCTGGTTATTTTTTCCAAGGAGGGGGGTGTTGATATAGAGGATTTGTCAGCCACGCAGCCGGAAAAACTCCAAAAAGAGCTGTTTACGGTTCGGGCCAGGCTTCCCCAGTACCGTGCCAGGGAGATCGTCTCAGAGGCGGGGATCTCAGGCAGAAAGCTTCTGGGATTGGGGGCCATCCTTTCAAAGCTGGTCGATATCTTTCTGGATTACGATGCAACGGTGGTTGAAATCAATCCATTGGCCCTTACAGGTGACGGGAAATTAGTTGCGCTCGACTGTCATCTTGAGATCGATGATGATGCCCTTTACCGGCACAAGGATCAGGCAGAAAAACTGTCACTCCACGACAGATACGAAGGGGGCCGGAAAAGTACGGATTTTGAACTTAGGGCAGCCGAGATTGATAATCTGGATCATAGGGGGGTTGCCGGCCGGATGATAGAATTTGATGGTTTGCTTGGGTTGATCATCGGTGGAGGAGGGGCATCCCTTACGGCATTTGATGCTGTAAGACAACATGGCGGCAGGCCTGCCAACTACTGTGAAATAGGGGGGAACCCCTCTGTTCTAAAGGTGAAGGAACTGACAAAGCATATCCTGGCAAAGAGAGGGGTGGAGAAAATAGCCATTATTATGAACGTTGTGAGCAACACCAGGGTCGATCTTGTTGCCCGCGGTGTTGTAAAGGGGATCCTGGAGGCAGGCCGGGTGCCTTCCGATACGGTGGCTGTTTTTCGAGTGCCTGGTGCATGGGAGGAGGAGGGGTTCAAGATCCTTTCAAAGTACGGGGTGCCCTACTGTGACAGGAGCGTTTCCATTGATGAGGCGGCTAAGATGGCTGTTGAGAGAACAAGGTGTTGATCGGGGATTAAGAGGGGAGAGACAGGATGGCCATATTGGCGGGTCGAGATATCAGGGTTATTATTCAGGGGATCACCGGGAGAGAGGCGGCTTCCTTCACCAAAGACATGCTGGATTACGGCACCCGGGTAGTTGCCGGGGTGACCCCGGGCAAACAGGGGCAGGAGGTTCATGGCGTGCCCGTTTATGACACGGTTCGCAGGGCCTTGAAACGACACACGGCCGATGCCTCGGTCATTTCCGTGCCACCTGGAATGGTCAGGGAGGCCGTACTGGAAGCCCTTGAAAACGGAATAAAACTTCTTGTGGTGGTGAGCGAGAGAGTACCAAGGAAAGATGTGATCGACTTTCTGGAAGTGGCAAGGGAACAAGATGCCCGGGTTATAGGACCTAATACGCTCGGGATAATCTCCCCTGAAAGGGTGAAATTAGGGATGGCCGGGGGACCGGTTGATGATGTTAAGAAGGCATATGTCCCCGGAAATGTGGGAATAGCCTCGAGGAGCGGGGGGATGACAACGGAGATTGCCAACCTTTTGACAACACACGGGATCGGGCAGAGCACCTGCATAGGGGTCGGAGGAGATCCCGTTGTAGGTTCCAATTTTCTTGACCTCATTCCCCTCTTTGATCAGGACCCTGAGACAGAGGCGGTGGTTCTGTTCTGCGAGCCAGGGGGGATCATCGAAGAGAGCCTGGCCGAAATGGTCATTTCTCAAAGAATAGCTCTGCCCATTGTTGGCTTCATAGCCGGTCGCTTTATGGATGATATGCCAGGTGTGAGGTTCGGCCACGCAGCGACCATCGTGGAGGGGGATAAGGGAACGGCCAAAGGAAAGGTCGAGAGTTTCAAAGAGGCAGGCATTCATGTTGCGGAGTCATTTTCAGATATCGTTAAGATATTGCGGGACGTTATGTAAGGGGGGGGAGGGAAGGATACTGTACAATGGAGCTTACAAAGATTCAGGAGAGGATTTGGGACCGAGTGAAGACCGAACTTGAAGATGAGCCCGTGGCCAGTCCGGATCATGTGGAGAGGATGACCGGGTGGTGTCAGGTTCTTGGTCCTAAGGTGGGGGCGGATATGGAAGTTCTAACAGCAGGCGCCCTTCTTCACGATGTGGGCGTTGTGATCAACCGGAAAAATCATTATACGGTGGGACGGACCAGGGCTGCGGAGATCTTAAGAGAGGTGGATTTTCCGGAGGAAAAGATAGAAGATGCTCTCCATGTCTTAGAGGCCCACAGCCGTTACGGGGGCCCAGACCCTGAGACAACAGAGGCGAAGGTGGGGCAGGACGCGGATGCCCTGGAATATATCGGGGCCATTGGCATCCTTCGGGCCTTGATTCGGGGGCTCAACGACGGCTCTTTTAACGGCAGAATCAGCGATTTTCCCCAGTTCCTTCAGTCTATTCTCGCCAAGGTGGAAGATACCTTCCACACAAAGGAGGCCGAGGCCGTAGGACGGGCAAGGCTGGAATATATGAAGAGCTTCATTGAGCGCATAAAAAAAGAATTAAAGAGTGAGGCTTAAGATGATAGAGCTTGGACCTTTAAGAACGGCGCTCTTTGTTCCTGGCAACCGGCCTGATCGTGTGGATAAGGCTGTAAAAACAGGCGCTGATGCCGTCATTATCGATCTTGAGGACGCAGTCCCATTAAGCGAGAAAGAGGCGTCACGGGCAAAGGTGCGAAATAAGATCTTAGAGCATGCTGAAAGGAAGATCATCGTTCGGGTCAACAGCCTCGATTCTCCATTTTTTCAGGGGGACCTGACTGAAGTGATCACGGGTAGTCTTGCCTGTCTCATGGTGCCGAAGGTAGAGAACGGGGCCCATATTCGAGAAATCAATGAAAACCTGCTCAAGGTTGAAAAAGAGATGGGTATGGAAGAGGGGGCTGTTTCCATTATTCCCCTGATTGAGTCGGCAGGGGCTGTGCAAAATGTTTTTCAGATTGCCACTGAAAAGACAGAACCCGCCAGGATCTACTGTGTAGCGTTTGGGGCCGCCGACTATACCCTGGATATGGGGATCGAGATCACCAAAGAGGGTTCAGAACTTTTATATCCACGCTCAACGATTGCCGTGGCCTCCCGTGCCGCAGGAATAGAGCCTCCGCTGGACACGCCCTTTATGATGGATCTAAAGGACATGGAAGCCCTTAAAGTTGATGCCTATAGGGCGAAACAGTTAGGATTCCAGGGTAAGCTGTGTATCCATCCCAATCAGATCGAACCCTGCCATCTTATTTTTTCACCGGCAAAAGAAGAAATACTTTATGCGGAGAGGGTTGTGCGGGTATTCGAGGATGCGGAAAAGGGAGGATCGGCAGCCATACTATTGGATGGCAAATTTATCGATTATCCTGTTGTAGAGCGTGCAAGGCAAATATTGAAAGTGGCAAAACTCATATAAAACGATAGGAAGATGGTTAACGATGAGTGAATTCATCAAGGTCGAGATCGATAAATCAAAGTGTTTGGGAATCGAGGCATGTGGCGGGTGCCTGAAGGTCTGCCCTGTGAACATCTTCGATGAGAAGAATGACGAACCAATGATTGTTCAAAAAGAGGAGGATGAGTGCACCCTGTGCGATCTGTGCATAGAGGCGTGCGGCCCCAATGCCGTCACTATCCATAAACTCTATGAAGATTACTAAATTTGATTGCCTTGTAAAGCCTGTTTTTTCGCGCAAAGCCACTAAGTGCGCAAAGGATATTATCTATACTATCTTAGAAAAATATTTTGGGGTAGCTATTCCACGGTTCTAAATCGTCCGCGGAGGTGTTATCTCAATTGATCCTGGTCCCGCCTGTGGCGGGGCGGGACCAGGATCTGACCTCAATGAACCTCGGTTTTCTCTTTATGACAATGGATTGGGTGTACCCCAAAAACATTATCTTAAACGCTATATATTTCACCCCATAACTTTTGGAAGCTTTGCGGCCTTGCGGTCATTACTCCAAGGAAAATTCTATGAACACAGAAGTCATCAGATCGAAGGTTGAGGCATTCCTCATCACATGGCTTAAGAAGATTCCCTTTGTCTCGTTATATGCTGGAACGAGGGGATGGTTTTATCTGATAAGCTGGGCCCATCGAATCACCGGCATCCTCCTGGTGATATCCCTGTGGGCATATCTTTACGGTTTTCATGCATTGCAGGCTTCCCAAAAGCTCTTTATCCTGGCCCTACTCCTGTGGATACTGGCCATTCCCATGGTCTTTCATGGGTTCAATGGGGCCAGGCTGATTTTCTATGAGTGTTTCGGAAACCGGAATGATGATGCCATGATCCGATCGGTTTTCGCCCTCTCCTTTATCTACTTGGCCGTATTGGGGATGCTCATGCTCATGGGAAATCAGATAGTATCTCCATTTTTGTACTGGGTGATTATGTTCGCTCAGGCCATGGTCCTTCCCTATGGTCTTGCAACGAGAATATTAACCAGCAGACATTCTGTTTTATGGAAAATGCAGAGGATCAGTGGATCCTTCCTTCTGGTTATGGTTCCTGCCTACTTTCTATTCATTTCTCTCAACCGGTCACCGGAGATCGAGGCAGATTTCCTGATCACCGGTATTCAAGGGCTTTTTTTGACGGTCGTCTATATTCTCCTGCTTCTGAGTGCAGTTTTCCATGCCGGCTATGGGGTTTGGTCTGTGATGAGCGACTATCTCTCTTCTCGAAATCTCATAAAAGGATTGGCAGGACTGGTTGCATTAATCACATTGATTTTTACATGGATCGGCCTGCGTGCGGCCCTGAGTGTTTGAGAACTGAAAGGAATTTCCTCACCGATGACTCAGAGATTTAAGATTTCTTCCACATTGCGTTGTGATCTCTTGATCATAGGGGCGGGAGGGGCCGGTCTTCGATGTGCGTCTGCCGTATTGGAGAAAAAACCCGGTACCCATATCGTTGCTGTTACAAAGGTGGCGAGCCCTCAGAAATCCCACACCCAAACCGCCCAGGGCGGTATGGCTGCCGTGGATCCCTCTGATCCCTTTGATAAACCCGTATATCATATGTTCGATACCTGGAAAGGTTCGGACTGTACTGCGGATCAGAACATCATCAAGAAGATCGTTGAGGCTGGGTGGGAACAGGCCGTCTGGATGGAGAACCGGGGTATGCATTTTACTCGCACGGAGGATGGAAAACTGAGCAAAAGGACCTTTGGCGGGCATACCGTGAACTTTGGTGAATCATCCGCCTTTCGATGCGTATTCGAGGCTGACCGGACTGGAAAAGGGATCATGGATAATGTGTGGGGTGAGAGCATCAAGGGGGGGACTGAGTTCATAAATCAGGCAGTTGTCACTGAGCTTCTGATGAAAGGTGATAGATGCGTGGGGGCGGTCATATTCAGGCAGAAGGAGGGGGAGTTTGTCACTGTTCTGTCCAGGGCAACGGTCTTTGCCACGGGCGGCAACGGGCAGGTCTTTAAAGTCACCACAAATTGCCGCCAGAATACAGGGGATGGGAACGCCATTATCCTTGATGCCGGCCTGCCGGTGATGGACCCGGAAGCGATCCAGTTCCACCCCACTGGAATTG
>Ga0136651_10002393_pt1 | contig 10293 bp, 6 predicted proteins | sample Mar14236cmmetaG_FD_94867 | JGI IMG/M metagenome (GOLD analysis project Ga0136651, IMG submission 94867) | Marine hydrothermal vent microbial communities from Guaymas Basin, Gulf of California to study Microbial Dark Matter (Phase II) - Marker... ...
GCTTTAGCTTCACTCATTTGGCTAGCAATAAACCTTCTGAATATCATATCGTAGAGTTTCAGATGGTCGGCGCTGAGCTTTTGAGGTATCCTTATGACACCGGAGGAAAGATAGAACCGCAGTTGCCTAACATTTAAAGGTTTAGTCGGTCTTATGCATTCGTGTGCCCCCTCCCTTCTGTATCCTCTAGGCTTAAATAGATTGGGATAACTCTCTTCCAAAAAGCGTTTTGCAACCTCCATACCCGTTGTTGAAACGGTTGTTGAATCAGTTCTATGGTAGGTTATTAATCCAGATTCGAAAAGCATCTGCGCTAGACTCATCGTGTATCCAACTGAGAATCCTAATTTTTGGGCGGCATCTCTAAGCATGCTATCAGTTGTATAAGGCGGTGGCGGATAGATGGTCTCCTCTTTAAAGGTCACGTTATCGATTAGTGCAGTTAATTTTCCATCCTTAAACTTTTCTTTTAGCTCATCAACGTTCGGCAGATTTACAAGTCTGAATGATGAACCATCTTCTAATTGTATTTCAGCCACCGGAACCTTTTTCTTTAGTTCCTCCATACGCTCTATAACCCAGCCTAAAACTGGGGTCTGAACTCTGCCAGCTGAGAGAGTTTTTATCTTAAATTTTTCCCAGAGCTTTCTACTTAATTCGAATCCAACCCATCTGTCTTCAATTCTTCTGACAACCTGAGCTTGGACGAATGAAAGTTTAATGCTTCTCGGCTCCAATAGAGCTTTTCTTAGGGCTTTACGTGTAACTTCGTGAAATTCAAGTCTCTCAACGTCCTCGCAGTATGGCTTAACAATAGCGTATATGTCGTATCCTATTTTCTCGCCTTCAGCATCCGGATCAGTTGCAATAAATACTTTATTTACTTCAACAGCTAATTTTCTGAGCAACTCAACAACCTCTCTCTTTGAGCGAATATTTTTTGAGCCGCATGCTGGGCACTCATCTCGATCAGTAAATTGTTCGCCGCAATTACTGCATCTTCTTATATCCGTATAAATTGGAGTGTAGTATCCGTTCTCTTTTAGAACCCCATGAAATCCGCCTTCTGTTGTTAAGTCAAATATGTGTCCACCAGACGCTATTATGTTAAGAATTAGCTGCCCGCTCGCCACCTCATAGACTGTGAAGCCGTTTATGGTTCTCCTAGCTGGTCTGCCGAAGAAATACGCTATCGCCCTAGCTTTTGTAGGAGATTCAACGATTATAAGCGCTGATCTAATAATGTCTACGGCCTCTACGCTGAATTCTCCTTTACGTATTCTTTTAATGATTTCTCTGTCTCCATCAACTTGCTTAAGTTCTTCTAGGGCTCTTTCAATAGTATATTCATTAAATTCTTCATCCATTGCGAGCTGAATTCTCTTACTTAGTCCATAGAATGCCTTTTCATCATCAACCAAAATTATTGATAAGCCGCGGCTTATTCCCATAGCATAGAATCTTGATGATCTACCAGAGGCTTGTATATATCCATCAACATCAGGTATGATAAGCACGTATTCTTTTCCTTCAATTTTTACATCAACATCTAATCTCTCAGTTATCTTTCTGAAATCCACATCCTCCATTATTCTAGCTAGAAGCTTCCTGGATTCTCTAACAACACGTAGAACGTAGCCCGCAAAGCCCTCAAGCTCGATTTTCTTTTCATCAGCCTCTCTGATTCTTTCAATTAACTCTTTATTGACTGGCACGATCTTAGATAAGGCTGATAGTATTGGGGCTACTTCTTTAAAGAGTTTATTTTCGAATAAGGGTGATAGAGCCTTAAGAAGAGTGAGTATTTTTTGTGGATTACATTCATCAACTCCAACCCTTATTTCTCTTCTAGGCACACCAGCGAAGACTACATATCTGATTGTTTCGGGAAGATCTAAACCTCTAGCCAACGGACTTCTATTGCTGGCAACCCCCGCTAAAACAGCATATTCGCCATTAATAAATTTCTCCAGCATTTTTGGATTCATTCTTTCATAGACGAAGGTTTCTATTCCAGCTTCTTTCAATGACTCTGCGATTTCTTTAGCGTATTCTATACCTCTAACTTGTGGAACAAAAACCAGACATCCTGGACCATGTCTCTTGATTATTTCCACAGTTTCTCTTTTGATATCACCTTTGGATTTAATGAAGAGGTTTGCAATGTTTCTAACAAATTCCGGGCTAAAGCCCGGTTCAAAACCGAATAGCTGCCTAAATACTCTTATGCGCTTTGTTCTCTTCCCTCTTAATGTTGCGCCTGAAACAACTAGAACCCTATTATGTCTTGGTTGCGTTAGCTCTGTAGATTTATTTGTATTTGCATTAGATTTTCCACCGCTTAATATTTTCTCAATGTCCTCTGGGCTAAAGCCCATTAGGATTACGACTTTATCTATATTCTTAGGTGATTTCAGGAAGGAATCAACATCATCAACAAATATGAAATCAAACTTAATGTTCTTGATTAAATCGAATTTATTGTAAAGAAATCTATCGGTGGTTATTAGGATGGAGAAATCTTGGTTTGTGATGCGCTCAAGTGTTTCTTTAATCTGTTTCCTTCTCATCGTGGAATAGTATCCTATAACTATTGGGCGCGGCATACCTTTTTCAGCCATTATCTTTAGGAAAATGGAGGCTTTTTCCAGTAGATGCTCAACTAAGAGGCTTGTCGGCACAATAATATAGCTCTTTCTACCCTTTCTAGCCAAATACAGCGCCATCATAAGTCCGAAAAGAGTTTTGCCGATGCCTGTCGGAGCAACTATTGAAAAGCTCCGTCCCATCAAAACGCGTTTAGACCAAACCTCTTGGAGAGCCCAAGGTCTGGAACCCACAAGCGAACTGAAAAATTTGGAGAAATTTTTTAGCTCAGACTCTATCTCCAGAAATCTTGCATATTCACCAATTTTTCCTTTTCTAATTAGTTCTCGGTAAATCTTTTCCTTATCTATTAAGGGTGTTGGAAGGCATTTGCTACAAACCCCTGAGCTTAGTAATTCCTGATCGCTAATGTCGCCTCCACAGTTTGGGCACATCCCGCGATATATTGCCCTTAAACTTTCAAGTGCGGCTTTCACCATTTAAACACACAACTCTTTATTCTCGCTTCTAACCCTTCAATTTTAGGCGTGATTCTTTTATCGGGTATTTAAAGAAAGGCTAAATAAAAAGTTTTTAGAGAGAATTAAATGTTGGATGGAGCATTGAGAAAATATGGTTGGATTTGAGAGTCTTCTACCTTATCTTAAGAGGGAAGAGGGTTCTAAACAGCCTGTGATTATAGTTGATAGTAGGGAAGCTAGCGCTACGCCTAAAATAGTTAAGGGTTTAAAGGATCTTGGCGCAATAATAAAAATTGAGACCCTTGATAAGGGAGATTATGTGATCTCTGATGAATGCGCCTTCGAGAGAAAAACCGTACAAGATTTTGTCTACACGTTAACTCACCGATACTTGTTTGAGCAGCTCTTTTTACTGAAGGAGGCTTATCCGAAACCCTTCATTCTAATAGAGGGGTACCTCCCAATAATTTATAAGTTTAGTAGGATAAAGCCCTCTTCTGTTTGGGGGGCAATATTTGCGTTGGCAAAGAACGGAATAAACATGGTTCACACAACAAATTATAAGGAGACTGTCGATTTCTTATACACGTCAGCTAAGCAGGAGCAGTTTGTTGAGAAAAGAATTCCCGTAGTCCACCCAGCCAAGAAGGTTGAGACGCTGGCAGATGCACAAATTTACTTTCTTGCAAGCCTACCGAATATAGGGCGTGAGAAAGCAATAAGCTTACTAAAGACCTATAAGACTCCCCTTAATGCTCTAACTAAAGTTGATCGATGGCCTATAGATGTTTACGGCTTAGGGCCAAAAATAACCAAAAAAGTTAAGGAGGTTCTAAATAGCCCCTACACTGAGGAATTAAGTAATAATGCTCGGATAAGGAAGAAATAAAAGGCAGCGTTTTTAATCAACAATACCTTCAATAGAGCATCTAGCCTTTTACAACGGCTATTGGAAGAAGTCTAGCTACGTAGGTTGCTATACCAACGGCGTTGCTAACTTCAGCAACTTTATCAACATTCTTGTATGCTGGGTCAGCTTCCTCAGCTAAGACCGTCATACTTGCCGCTCTAACAACTATGCCTCTGCTTTCAAGGTTTCTCCTAATCTGGCTTCCAGTGAAGCGTCTCGTTGCAGCTCTGCGGCTTAACATTCTACCTGCCCCGTGAGCTGTTGAACCAAATGTTATCTCCATAGCTTTAGGTGTGCCAACAAGAACCCATGAGCTGGTACCCATTGAACCCGGTATAATAACTGGCTGACCTAGACTTCGATAGTCCGCTGGGACATCTTTATGGCCGGGCGGAAACGCTCTTGTCGCACCTTTCCTATGAACCCAAACCCTAACGGTTTTACCGTTTACTGAGTGCTCCTCAATCTTCGCAATATTGTGGGCTACATCATAAACTAGGTCTAGGCCAAGCTTATCCACTGGTGTCTTGAACACTTGCTCGAAGCTCTGTCTGACCCAATGTGTAATCATTTGTCTATTAGCAAACGCATAGTTCACTGCGCACGCTAAGGCTTGATAATAATCTTGGGCTTCCCTGCTTGTTCCCGGAGCACATGCAAGCTCCCTATCAGGTATCCTAATGTTGTATTTGTGGACTGCTCTTTCCATTATGCGCAGATAATCTGAACATATTTGGTGACCATACCCGCGTGATCCGCAGTGAATCATAACTGTGACTTGCCCTTCATGGGTTATGCCGAAGGCTTTAGCAACTTTCTCATTAAAGATTTTATCAACTTTCTGGATTTCTAGGAAGTGATTTCCGGATCCTAGGGTTCCAAGTTGCGATAACCCTCTTCTTTTAGCTGTGTTTGAAACTTTGTTTGGGTTGGCACCGGGCATTTTTCCGCCTTCCTCACAATGCTTAACGTCTTCAGGTCTACCATAACCCTTATCGATTAGATATGGAACACCTTCTCTAACTATTCGGTCAAGTTCATTGTAGGATACGCTAAAGTCTCTTCTGCGGCTTCCAAGTCCGCTTGGAACATTATGAAATATTGTTGTTGCCAGCTCATTCAGCTTTGGACGGATGTCTTTCTCTGAGAGATTAGTTGTGAGAAGCCTAACGCCGCAGTTAATATCGTATCCAACACCACCCGGGCTGACAACCCCCTCCTCATAGTCCGTTGCTGCAACACCACCTATTGGGAAACCATAGCCCTCATGCCCATCAGGCAGGGTTATAGCATACTTATATATGCCTGGCAGATGAGCTACATTCGCACACTGCTCTAGAGTTCTGTCAGTTTTCATCTTTTCAATAAGATCGTCATCTGCAAACACTATACCTGGAACACGCATACCAGCCCTATACTTGGGTATCCGCCAAGTATACCTATCGATTCTCTCTAATGGAACATTCATCACAAACACACCACTAACATTCTCTTATTAAACGCTATAAACTATTAATGATTAGAGTGAACTCACCAATATAAACATATATAAAATTAGCAATCTCTGAGAAATAGTTAATTTTGTTTGTCTGAATGTTAGATTTCGGGTCTACCTAATGGACAAAAAGAATACGTTTAGTAGAGGAGAGAGGGCATCACAGGATGCGGGGGAGGATATATAACTTTTTAATTTTTAAGGTAGCTAATGTTCATAAACAAGTATAAATTCGCATTTAAAATCAGAATTAACTACACTGTTTGTATTTATTATTTATAAGTCATTTTTCGCCATCCCTCAGACGCATGAATGTAAAGATGTGGTTTGGCAGTCAGCATTCAGACAGAGAATTAGATTTGGATAAATCCTCCCTTTGCATACCATACTTTTCCCAGTGAACTTTACGATTTAGTGGTTCTCTGCTTCTAGAGGGACTTTCAGCAGGATAACCTAAAGCAACAGTGCATAAAACTCTTAGGTTTCCCGGTATGTTGAGAAGATTCTTTATTGGCTCCTCGTATGGTGTATCGGCGACGCCCATCCAGCATGTTCCTAGTCCCTGAGCATACGCAGCTAAAAGCATGTTTTGCACCGCCGCGCCTAGGTCTTCGCGCCAGAAACTTGATTTGGACGGATTCCCTACAACGGCTATGACAACTGGAGCCTCAGCCATAAATCTTCCCCATCTATGGATTTCAGCCAGTTTTCTCCTAGTTTCAGCATTCTTTACTACTATAAAGTTCCAGTGTTGCGAGTTATGGGCTGAGGGAGCCCATATAGCCGCTTGAAGGCATTTGATGAGTTTATCCTCTTCAACGGGTTTATCCAAATATTTCCTTATGCTACGTCTGCCAAAAATCGCCTTAAACACATCCATATCTCGTTCACCTTCACTTAAAAGGAGAATGGCTGGAGTTAAATTTTTTGGCAAAGCTTCAAAAAGAGTTAGCAACAGTATTAAATTTTAGAATTAATCCTATAATTCGCTTGGTGATTGATTGTGGCTTTGTCAATGGTTGAGGCAATTGCTCCGGCTACATCAGCTAATCTGGGAGCTGGTTTCGACGTTTTCGGAGTTGCCTTAGATGCATTATTTGATAGAGTTCTGGTTGAAAAGATTGCAGACAAAAAAGTGATAGAGATATCCGTAGAGGGTGAGGGGGCTGAAGAAATTCCAAGGGAAACCGAAAGAAATACGGCTGGCATAGTTGCAAAGGAACTTCTAAAATTTTCAGGAAAGGAATATGGACTGAGAATAAAAATCCATAAGGGCGTAAAACCCGGAAGCGGATTAGGAAGCAGTGCAGCTAGCGCTGCAGCAACAGCGATAGCTGTAAACGAATTATTAGGCCTAGAATTAAATCAAATTCAACTAATAGAGTTCGCGGCCTTAGGGGAGATAGCCTCAGCTGGAGCCCCACATGCCGACAATGTTTCAGCAGCCATACTAGGAGACTTCATTGTGATAACCTCAAGAAAACCATTAGAAGTTTTAAAGTTGAAGTTACCCTCTAACGTTAAATTCGCTCTGGTTATTCCGGAAATAAAGTTTAATACAAGCCTAGCAAGGTCTGTTCTCCCGAAAAAGATTGATCTCTCAAGCATGGTTTATAACGTGAGTCGAGCGGCAACATTCATTGCTGGAATAGCCTTAAACAATATTGAAGTTATGGGAAGAGGCATGACGGATACGGTTATTGAGCCTGCTAGAGCACATCTGATTCCGGGACTAAATCAAGTTAAGAAAAAAGCTTTAGATGCTGGGGCGGTTGGGGTAACCATAAGTGGCGCAGGACCCTCAATAATCGCTCTTGTAGATTCCAAGAAAGCTGATGCCGAAAAAATTGCATTATCTATGGAAGAAGCATTCAGAGAATTAGGGGTGAAAAGCCGCTCTTTATGCGCTAAGCCAGGGTTAGGGGCAAAAATCATTAGAAAAGAGTGAAGCGATTAATTTAGTTTCATCAACAGATTTCATCTTCTTCTAAGTATGTAAATTATTGCTACAACCACTATTATTCCAACAACCATACCAATTAATGGTCCATACAATCTCATCCAATAGAGAGTTTCATGATAGACGAATGATTTGCCAAGTAAATTTCTATCCATAAAATCGAGAATGCGGGCTAGGACTAGATCCAGTGGAACATTATGTCCAGTATCATACCAATATACTTGTTTAGGTTCACCGGCTTTCTCATAAAGCTGCCTTCCAGCCTCAGCTGGAACTATCCTATCAAACTTTCCTAAATGGAAAACAATGGGTCTAGGCGCAAAATATCCTATAAAATTTATTGGATCTATAGGATCAAGCATTTTCTGCAAATCTTCATAGGTTATATCTTCCTTTTGTAAATATTCTCTTATTGCGGGCATTGTGTAGTGTTGGCTCTTCCTTATCATTAGGCTCATGTTTCCGCCGGCAACTATAAGCGCGGCCGCCTTTATCCTCGGCTCAACGCCGATAAATATAGCGCCTAGAATCCCGCCCATGCTTCCACCCACATAGCCTATTCGCTCAATATCTATTTCAGGTCTAGTCTCCAGATAATCAACAGCTCTTCTGAGGTCTATAACTGTTTGAATTATGCCCCTAACAGAATCGTTGATGTCTGGAGAGTAGAGTTCCTTACCATTTTCTTTTCTCTCACCGTGATATTCTGCGTCTATAGCCATTATAGCGTAACCCTCTCTAGCAACTAATTCGGTGGCTCCACGTATGTCGTCTTTGGACCCGCCATATCCATGGAGAAAAATGATGCAAGGTACTTTATACTCCCTTTTGGGGAGTACTAGGAGCCCGGGAACTCTTTCATCGTTAACGGAGTCAAAATAAACTTTTATGATTATGTACCCGCTTTTATTCTCGATAACCTCTTCATAAACGTTCAGCGGTAATGATTTATCATATTCATAATATGCTCTAAAATCTTGCTTGCACCTTGAAATCCTAATATTCCATGAACATAACAAGCCTAACATAATAATCGTAGAGAAAATAAATACTCGCCGGAGAGTCGCTTTAATCGTTTCTGATTCTTCCTCCACTAAGGATGTATTGTTAGCATTTACTACTAAAAAGGATTAACGCAGACAAATACCTTTCCGCATTCTACAAGTAAAGATTAAAAAATATCGTATCTAATAAATTTCATGAGGGTACAGAATTTGGGGGTTATTAAGTGAATTAGAAGAGAAAATAAACGAAAAAATTCTAGCTGCATACTTAAAAGCTGCTATTAGTCTAAGAGACAAAGAAAAACTCAAGAAAATTCTGGATGATCCAGCGATTAATATAAGATTCTTCGCTAAAAGAGCCTTCTTAGAAGTTGAAACAAACTAAAATTTTAAGATTAACATTTACCAAATAGTATTTTAAATTTTGAAAGGAAGGAATCCCTTAAAGGTGAAGCGCAAAAAAGTTTCACGTAAACTTAGAGAGGAAAGTAAAAAAGTTAGAGGAAAAAGCAGAGAAATTGGTAGATGGACACGTATTATACAAATTATTTCCATAATAGTTATATTAGCTGTTTTAGCGGGCATAATAGGCTTAAATAAACCTTCAGTAAATAGTGGTTCACACAGTTATGGAGAATCCACACCGTTAGTTGATAAGTCTAAAGCGGTTTTAATTGATGGTATAGCATTTACAGACCCTGATCCTGAATTCACAAGGAGTGTTGAGGAAATTCTAAGTAAAGCCAATATAACTTTAGATATTTATGAGGGAGAAGAAGTAACTATAAATCTGCTTAGGAAAATTGGCGGATATGGACTTATAATTCTCCGGCTTCACAGCGCAATAGATGAAGAATATCGTTTACTTTACATTTTTAGTGCCGAAAGATTTAATGAAACAGGATATTTGGAGGAAAGGGAAACAGAACTCACCGCGATAAGGGAGGGAGTCCCTTTTTACGGGAATGAATCATACTTTGCTTTGAGAGCAGATCTTCTAGGAGATTTAAGCGATAAGGGTTTAAACGGTTCAGTTGTAATTTTAATGGGCTGTAATGGAACAAACTCTCAACAAATAATAGACGATCTTTTTAAGAGAGGAGTCAAGGCCATAATTGCGTGGGATGGATACGTGGATTTAAACTATACGGATGAAATCACCGTAGAACTTTTAAAAGCAGTCTATGAGAAGCATATGAACTTCGACGAGGCTGTTAGAAAAGTTATGAATGAGAGAGGAGCAGACCCAACTTGGAATAGCAGACTTGAATATTTAACCAGTTCCGGTGGTTAATTTAATTTTTTCTTTTGGAGAAATATTCTCTCGCCAATCTCAACGTTGAAGTATTTTGAAGCATTACCCTGATTAACTGAAAGCTCAAGCAAGCCGCAACCACCAATTATAGCCAGAGGCTTATGAAGCTGAACTTCGCTGTATGCAGTGCATAGCTTAATGTCGAAAGCTCTACCCCTTAACTTAATAGTTAGTTGATCACCCTCCCTAATATCAAGAGATTTCATTTCATCATACGATATATTCGTGACGAGATTTCCAAAATCATCTATATGAATTATTTCTCCCTCAATCAAGTCTTCAGAAATTTTTGGTTCAATGAAACTTGGAGCTACCGGATTAAAGATTTCAGGTCCAAATTCCGATGGAGGAACACCGTTAGCTAGATGTGCCGCTGCTGGACTGAATATGTCTCTACCATGAAAGGTTCTCGATACTTCTCTGAGCATATATTTTGGATTTTTAATCACGTAAACGTGCTTTATGCCTTCTCTCTGAGCTGAGAGCATTAGAACTCCATTATCTGGACCAACATAAAAGCTTCTTTTAGATTCAACTATTA
>Ga0136651_10002394_pt1 | contig 10291 bp, 12 predicted proteins | sample Mar14236cmmetaG_FD_94867 | JGI IMG/M metagenome (GOLD analysis project Ga0136651, IMG submission 94867) | Marine hydrothermal vent microbial communities from Guaymas Basin, Gulf of California to study Microbial Dark Matter (Phase II) - Marker... ...
ATCCTCAATTAATAGTTGAATATTATTCAAGATAATAAATAAGTTTAACAGCGGTTTGGCGCAGCACTCCTGCGCGAAATTTGCTGGCAAAAATTTTATGCAAGCGATGTCACTTCCTCAAAAGCCAAAATTTGTCCCGACAGGCGAAAATAGCGGAAAATTCATAATAGAAGGATGTTATCCGGGATATGGAGCTACTTTAGGCAATGCTATTCGCCGAGTATTGCTGTCTTCTTTGGAAGGCGCGGCTATTACTTCAGTTAAAATTAAGGGAGTTCTGCATGAATTTTCTACCATTGACGGGGTTCCGGAAGATGTGGTGCAAATTATACTTAATTTGAAGAAAGTGCGGTTTAAAATACATGGCGACGGGCCTGTTACGGCTAGTTTAAGTTGGAAGGGAGAAGGCAAAGTTACCGCTAAGGAAATTAAATGCCCTTCCAGCGCGGAAGTAGTAAATACTGATCAACTCATTTCCAACGCTACGGACAAGAATACCGAAATTAAAATGGATTTTGAAATTAGCAAAGGGTTAGGTTATGTGCCGGTGGAACAGCAAGAAAGAAAAGAAAAAGAGGTCGGAGTAATAGCCATTGACGCCGTTTACACTCCCATTAAAAGAGTGAATTACAATATAGAAAATATGAGGGTGGGCAAGAGAACCGATTATAACAAGATTACTTTGGAAATTATTACGGACGGAAGCATTTCTCCTCAAGAAGCGTTTAAAAAGGCAGTGCGGATTTTAGTTGAACAATTTTCAGCGCTTTTTGAGCTTTCTTCAGAAGGAAAAAAGGAAGGCGGAAAGAAAAAAAAGAAGGAAATAAAGCCGGCGAAGACAAAAAAGGATCTAGAAGAGACTCCTGATCCAAAAGAAATAAAAGTGGAAGATCTTAAAATCCTTTCCACTAGGACGCTGAATACTTTGAACGCCAATAAAATATCAAAGGTAGGCGATATCATTAAATTGTCCGAGAAGGAATTAACTGGCTTGGAAGGAATGGGAAGTAAAGGCATAAAAGAAATTAAAAAAGCTATCGGGAGCTTCGGGCTGATATTGAAAAGTTCCGAATAATAATTAGATGTTATGAAACATAAAAAATCAGGGAGAAAATTGAGCCGAGTTAGAAAGCAAAGAAGGGCGCTGATGAAAACGCTGCTGGGAAGCTTAATAATGAACGGAAAAATTATTACCACTGAAGCCAAAGCCAAAGAAATAAAGCCGCTTATAGATAAGCTTGTCGGCGAGGTTAAAAAATTCCAGAGCGGACAAATTGATAAAGCGGCGATGATGAGAAGATTAAATAATAAAATTCCCGCGAAAGCGGCTAAAAAGATATCAGGTGATTATTCAGAAAAATTTAAAGCAAGAAATAGCGGATACGCGAGAATTATAAAGTTAAAACCCAGAGAAAGCGACGGAGCTAAAATGGCTTGCATAGCGCTAATAGTCGCGGATGAAAAAGCGAATGTGTCCGAATAAAGTTCGCGAGCATTAGATTTAACATTAGTGATAATTCGTATGCCAGATAGAAAATATTATTTATTTAACGCCCAAGGAAAAATTTTAGGGCGCTTGGCGGTTGAAATAGCCAAAGTTCTTAGCGGGCGCAATAAGGTTGATTTTACTCCCAATATTGACGGGGGCGATTTCGCGGTGGTAATAAACGCGGATGAAGTAAAAGTTACGGGCAATAAAACTAAAGATAAAATATATTACCGCTTTAGCGGTTATCCCGGAGGCGTTAGGAAAGTAGCCTTTAAAGACCAAATCAAAAAAGATTCCAGAAAAATTATAAAAAGCGCGGTTTATGGAATGCTTCCTAAAAATAAATTAAGAAGTTTAATGCTGAAAAGATTGCTTATTTACAAAACTGGCGCGCCAAAAAAAATTACGGACCGCGCGAAAAGTTAACCCATTATAAGTTATGGCGGAAAAAAAAGTTAAAAAAATTGAAAAAAAGAAAAGCGTTGAAAAAGCGGCTGAAACAGCCGATAAGTATTTTTACGCGGTTGGCAGAAGAAAAACTTCCGTGGCGCAAGTTCGCGTTTATTCTGAAAAAAAGGCGGGGAAAGACGGCTTGATCGTTAATAAAAGGAAAATGAAAGAATATTTTCCTGCGTTGGCGCTGCAAAACATTTTTTTGGACGCGCTTAGAACTACGGGAACGCAGAATAAACTGCGGGTGTCCGTTTTAGTTAAAGGCGGAGGATTGAGCGGGCAGGCTAAGGCTATCCGGCTGGGAATTGCCAGGGCTTTAGTGAAGCTTGACGAAAGTTTTAAAAAATCTCTTAAAAGCGCCGGTTTTCTAACCCGCGATTCAAGAATTGTGGAAAGAAAGAAACCGGGGCTCAAAAAAGCCCGCCGCGCCCCGCAATGGCAAAAGCGGTAGGTTATTGCAAAATTTTCTTACTTCGTTATTTTATTACCAAAAGTGGCTTATCTTAGCCACTTTTGCGGTTTTAGCCTTGACAAACCTTTTATAATATGCTAAGCTGGAAAGTCAAGATGAGAAGATAAAGAGGAGTTTTAAGTGAGTGTTCTTCGAAAAAGATCCTAATTGCCTTGTTTGAAACAGTAAAATATTTTGTTGTTTCGGATGAGGCAAATTAGGTTAAAAAAAATCAAACAGCTCTGCGGAAGCGGGGTGGGGAGGGAAAATGAAGGAATTACTGAAATTAGCCGCGCAAGTGGTGCAGGCCTTGCGCGAAAAAGATCTTTTTATTGCCACTGTGGAGTCCTGTACCGGTGGTGGTCTAGCATATTTCATTACTAACATCTCGGGCGCGAGTGAGGTAATGAAGGAGAGCTTTGTTACGTATTCAAACGAGGCAAAGCTCAAGCTGGGCGTTTCAGTGGAAGTCATTGACCGATATTCTGTCTATTCTATTGAGACGGCGGAGGCAATGGCAGAAGCTGGAATTCGCGCCGCGGTTCGCGCCGACATAGGAGTCGGCATCACGGGAAGTATTTCCCGAGTGGATCCGGCCAATCCAAATTCCCAGCCTGGAGTAGTTTATATCGCCGTGAAATTTGGCGAAAAGACTATTTCCAGAAAATTCACCTTCGCTGATGAAGGCGAACGCTGGGAAGTAAAAGAAAGGGCCATCGCGGAGGCACTCTGTATGGTCCTTGAAATTCTTTAGATTTCATTTAAAGGTTGTGGGTTTCCCTTAGATCTTAAAACCCTCTCTGTTTTCTTGCTTAGCAAGACTGATGAGTTTTCCGTAATTTACGGCAAAACGAAAACAGAAAAGCACATTAAAAATTAAAGGAGACGACAGAAAATGATATTAACAAAGCAGATAAAAAATTATTTTAAAAAAATCGGGCAACTTCTGAGCTGGGAAGAGTCTGAAGGTTGGAAAGACAGGAGTATAAAAGAAGAGATTATTAGAAAGGCTAAGAAATTTGATCTGCCAAAATTTGTATGTCAATTGGCAAAAGTTAAAAGGGATGGTTATCACAGCTGGATTGCCAACTCGAATAAATTTTGGATTTCTGACAAAATGGAGTTTTTAGAAACAAATGCTCCAGACAGACATTATGATTTTGCTGTTGGTTATACTTCAACGGAGCGATATGCCTATGGTCTCTTTATTTGGATTGAATCTGAGAAAATTATAAGTCCAGATATAGGGAAGAAAGAAAGATTTATTGTCCTTCCTAAAGGGAAATTAGGCGTTGTTCTTGGTAGTGAAATAAGAGGGTTTTCGACTGGCATTCACGATCTTAGTGGATACAAGATGATCTACGAGACTTGGGGAAAATTAAATGTCATTGACAGAAATTTTTCCGGCATTTGTAAGCCAAGGGAAGAATGGTTATTTCAATGCGTTCACGAAACTTTTCCGGGAAGAGAAAAAGGAGTGAAATTTTGGAAACCTTTAAAACTGATAAAAGGAATTCCAGATATTGAAATAAACGAAAAGGGAATAACATTGAAACATAAATTACCTGTTTCTCAATTTCATATTGAGATTACAAAGGAAGCCATGTGGAATGTTTCGAGGCGTATATTGCAAAATGATCCTGACCCGTGGAACATTTCGTCTGAAAAGTTTACTGGAACTTCTATTTCTGTTTCTCCTATTGAAGAAACGATATTAAAAAAATTAGTTTCCGGTGGAGTGATAATTGGAGCATCAATGTGTGGTCATAGGATAAACCACTACATCGATGTTGTTATTGGAGGAGAAACTTTGTTGAGGATATTTACTTCACCCATAGAGCTTGTTTTGCATTCGTATAATTATGAAACAAACTCTATAACGGGTACTTTGACCGCAAAGGAAATTGGATTGGAAAAAGAGGTGCGTGACGGAGATTTTTTAAAATTTGCTCAATATAAGAGCAAGTTTTTAAGAAAGTGTGATTTTTGTGATCACATGGCAATGGCCATTTGGAGTGTACAGGCCATCGGAAGATGTACTTGCCATGATGATTATGGCAGAGGGCATATCCATTGGGACAAGCCCTATATAGCCGAAAGAGCATTTTGTCCCAAGCATGAAGCCATGGCAAGGGAAAAAATTGAAGCTATGCCGATAGCTTCAAGAAAGGACGACCAGGAGGGAAGATTATCAGAACCTTTTTATATCTCCCTTTAAAATAAAAGTGGGATATAAAATACAGTGTCCAGTCCGCCAAGGGGCTAAAAAAATTCTTTAAGAGAAGATTAAAAAGTTAAAAAGGAGCTTATCTTGGCGCGAACTCCTAAAAAAATTTTGGGCAAGGGGACAAGCAACATCTGTCTCCTGCCCTCTCATCCGAATTCATCATCAAAAATGGCGGATTCAGATGAGAGAAAAAAATACAAAAAACACCGGAATTTAATCCAGTGTTTTTTTGTTTCCGTATAACTGCATAAGGGCGTTAGGAAAAAAATTTAAAATCGCAAAGCCAATCAAAATCAATGCGCGTTAAAATAATCTACCGGCCTAGAAATCCATTTTTTTCAGGAAATTCAATGGAATATAAATCGGCGGCGGCATTTTCGTCGTTGGCGGCAAGGTCGGTAAAATATAATTTATTTTCGGAAAAATTTGCGGTGACTTGCGAATTTTCGTCGTTGATTTTTACAATATCCATAATATTGCGATGCCCGCGATGGTCCAGCTCAATAACCTTTACGGCATTCCCCGCGCTGAAAATAATGTGCTCATATTCTTTGGACCATTGAACATTTTTAATTTGGCGGGAAAAGCGGGTGATAAGCTTGGTTTCGTTTTCTATACGCGCGGGCTGAACATCCCAATCTCGAGTGAAATAAACAAAAATTTCTCTGTCGGTCCAATATAATAATTTTTTACCGTCATTGGAAAATTGGACGCCCAAAATTTCTCCTGCCGGCTGATTAAAATATTTTTCATCATCTCCGTCATTATAAATATAAAGTTTTTTATCATTGCTGATTACGGCTATCCTTTTTTCATCATAGGTGATAATGCGAAAGCCGGAATTTCCCGCGCCATCTATCGGAGATGTGGTGATTTGCTTTTCAGATTTTCCGTTTTTTAAATCAGCCTTGTAAATTATTCCGTTGCCGGATTGAAGATAAAAAACATTCGATGAAGATAAATCATAGCCGGATATATTTTGAGCTAAAATATTATTTTCTTCCGGGTCATTAAGATTTAATCTGTGCAAGCATCCTTCCGCTACATAAAATAAAAAATCTTTGCTTGAAGGATCCCAGCGAACATTCCGTATTTCTTTTTCAGAAACGATATCCTTAAAATTGACAGCTTGCTTATTTTCAATATCTATAATAAAATAACATTTTCCGCTTTCTTCTTGGGCAGGAATTATAATTTTATGCGCTTGAGGAGACCATTCAATATTCTCTGTCCTATTAGTGGAAAATTTACATTCCTTGGAGGAAAATATATTTTCTAATATCCCGGTTTCAATATCAAGTATTTTTACCAAAAATTCCCCCGTTTTTTGTTCGTTTTGAACATAAGCTATTTTCTTGCCTTTGGGAGATATGTAAAATTTTTCTATTTTATGAGTAAAATATTTTTCGGGAGAATACTTTTCTTTAGTAAGGAGAACATTCCAGAACTCCGTTGAAACTCCGCTATGAACAGCCGCTTTTTTAAACCAAGTATTGTATCCGGGCGCTTTTATTTCTAATAAATGGCTGTGAGGCTTTACTCCGTTAATATGATAAGAATTATTTAAATAGTTTGTTCTTTTATTGGATATTGGTTCGTCGTCAATAAAAATACTCACTTTTTGGGGGAGAGACTTGACGGTGATTGCCCCGGTGTAAATAAAAATTCCTCTTTTGAAATTAAAGCGGTAGCCTAGCGTATAAAAAATAACCAACATAGCCGTGGAAACAAAAAACAGCGCCAACAGCCAAAAGAATATTTTTCTTGTATTTATTCCAATCATATTTTACAATACAATAGTAGCGGATGGCTTTTGTTTTGTCTAATCAGCAAAAATTATGGGATTAAACAGTATTTTTTTAAAAATGGGCATCTCGGATAAATTAGCGGGAGATATGTCGCTGTTTTTGATTTTAGTGGCGATCAGTTTAATGTTTGGAATGTTTGTGGGAAGATTTCGGCTGGCCAATATATTAATAAATGTTTACATCGCCGCGGCTATTTTGATGGTTATTCCAGAGAGCTTTTTAAATCTTTACGCTAATTCAAACTTATTATTGTTTATGCTTTTACTGACAGTACTGACTATTATAGGAGATAGTTTGTTTGATATTCACATTCCCAGTTCGGGATCCGGTTTTTTCGGGCGGCTGGTAGTAATGAGCTTTTTGGAAGTGGGGCTTATTTTCAGCGTAATTATTTCTATGGTTCCATCAGATAAATTATTGGAATATGTTTCGCAGAATATGTATCAGTATTTCGCTTCGCCTTCTGCTAGAATTTTTTGGATGACAGCCCCGCTAGTGTTTTTATTTTTTATTAACAAGAGGTCAAAATAGCATTAAAACAATAAAACACTGGCTAAACCAGCGTTTTATTGTTTTGTAATTTATTTTATGTGTCCGCCCGACAGGATTTGAACCTGTGACCGTTTGCTTAAAAGGCAACTGCTCTACCAAGCTGAGCTACGGGCGGTCAAATACCAGTTGAAACAAGTATCATTATACCATTGTACTACAAAATATAGTTAGGTCAAGCGCTGGCAATGCTGCTGTCAATGCTGCTATTGCCATAAAAAAGATTTGGTGTTAAGCTTTGTGATAGCGAAATAATTTATAAATTTTTAACTTTACGATTTATGCCAGTACCGAAACAAAGACACAATAAAAGCAGAAGAGACAGGAGCAGAGTCAATCATAAACTTACTGCCAAGAAACTTCAAAAATGCCCCAAATGCGGAACTTTTATAATTCCTCACTGTGTTTGTCCCAAGTGCGGATATTATAAAGGCCGGGAAGTTATTAATGTTTTAAAGAAAAGCAAAAATGGCAAATAGGCACCTCCAGCGGTCAATAGCGATGCAATCCCTTTTTGAATGGGATTTTCAAGGTTGCCAGAATGATAAAATGCCGAAAATAATTCAGCGCAATGTAGAAAATTTCGCTTCCGGATCAAGCGAAACGGAATTTGCCAAATCATTGACCGAGGGAATTTTGAAGAATAAGAAAAAAATAGATGAGCTGATTGAAAAGTGCGCTCCGGAATGGCCAATTGCTCAAATTACCGCAGTGGATAGAAATATTTTGAGACTGGGAATATACGAACTGATGCATGGGAATTATGATGAAGTTCCCCCAAAAGTGGCTATCAATGAAGCCATAGAATTAGCCAAGGCTTTTGGCGGGCCAAACTCCGCTAAGTTTGTAAATGGGGTGCTGGGAACAATTTATCGCGAGATGGGAGAGCCGATGAAAGATGATAAATCAGAAAAAAAGAGGAATATTAAGAAAGAAAAATCAGAGGAGAAACAGGATAATAATTAATTTTTTTAGATTTTTAAAATCCAAATTTCAAAATAAAAATAACAAATAAAGCTCAAAATCTAAAAATCAAAATAACTTTTTGGCATTTTGGATTTAGTGCTTGGTTTGAAATTTGAGCTTTGGACTTTGGATTTTACGTGTTATTTATGGTTAAGAATCTTGCCGAGAAAATAAGAGTAAAGTTTAATAATTTAGATCTTCTTCAAGAAGCTTTAACGCACCGCTCTTATCTTAATGAAAATCGCGGTTATAAATTAAATCATAATGAAAGGCTGGAATTTTTAGGGGACGCGGTTTTGGAATTGGTGGTGACGGATTACCTGTATAAAAATTATTCTAATCCGGAAGGGGAACTTACCGCTTGGCGGGCGGCTTTAGTTAATGGGGAAATGCTGGCAAAAGTGGCGGGTAATTTGGGCGTGGAAAAATATTTATTGATGAGCAAAGGGGAGGCCAAGGACACCGGACGGGCAAGACAGTATCTTTTAGCTAACGCTATGGAAGCTATTATCGGGGCGATTTATTTAGACCAAGGATACAATGCGGCTGAAAAATTTATTTTAGAAAATATAATCGTTAACTTGGATAAAGTTTTGAAAGAAAAATCGTATATGGATTCCAAAAGCTATTTCCAGGAAAAAGCGCAGGAAAATGTGAAAATTACTCCCAGCTATAGAGTGATAAAAGAATGGGGTCCGGATCATAATAAGCATTTTATTGTCGGAGTTTATTTGGATGAAGAATTAGTGGCTGAAGGGGAGGGGGTATCCAAACAGGACGCGCAAAGAGAAGCGGCTAAAAAGGGATTGGAAACGAAGGGGTGGAAATAGCATGGAGTGATGAAGTTTGGTTCGTTGACAAAAAATAAAATATTTTAGGAGGTGAGATATTATGGGAGAATTAATCTGTCTAAAACACGGTTGTAAAATTTGCGACTCTGATGGGGAGCATTGTGTTGAGTGCGCACAAAGTATGGCTGATGCAAAAAAAAGAAAAGGAGGCATCAAGACACACTTATATTTAGTAGATGAGAGCTTGGTGAAATTTGCAAAAAAATTTATGGAGAGAGTGGGAGGAAAAAAGAGGCAAGATGCTTAATAGTTGCAGAGTTAGAATAACAGGTCGTAAGGACTGTAAGAATTACCAAGTTCGCAAGCCTGTTTATAAGAAAAAGGTTGCGACCAAAGAACAAAATGTGGCGCGGCAGGAAAAACTATCCGAAGTAACAGTGAAATATAATCCTTATGACAAACTTTTTTCTTCGGTGGGATATTTATGTCCCATTTGCGGGAAAAAGATTTGGTTAGGATATTCTGATGGTCGCAGAAACATGGTTTGCGCTACTTATGGGGAGGAATATATTCTTGATATCAAAAGAACTTACAATTAAGTTTTAAAAGGAAGTGATGATCTAAAGTTTTATGAGCTGGAAGCAATTCCAGCTTTTTTTATTTTTCTAAAACTGGAAAATATAGTAAGATAGTAGCGTGTGGAATTTGCAACGAGATTCTTCACTTCGCTATGCTCCGTTCAGAATGACAGAGAAAAATTGTATGTTTTTGAAGAAATTAGAATTATCGGGATTTAAATCTTTTGCCAAGAAAACCACGCTGGATTTTTTACCGGCGTGCGAACTTAATGATGGAAATAAAAATTGTGGCATAAGCGTAATTGTCGGTCCCAACGGGTCGGGAAAATCTAATATAGCCGACGCTATCCAATGGGTAATGGGAGAGCAATCAATGAAAAATTTGCGCGGAAAGAAATCCGAAGATATTATTTTTGCCGGATCAGGCGAAAGGACGCGGTTAGGACGCGCTTCAGCTTCTTTGTATTTTGATAACTCTGACAAAAAAATGCCGCTGGATTTTTCAGAAGTAGTGATAAGCCGCAGACTTTTCAGGAATGGAGAATCCGAATATTCAATTAACGGAAGCCGCGTTCGGCTTATTGATATTGTTGATATTTTAGCTAAGGCGGGTATCGGGAAAAAAAGCTATTGCGTAGTTAATCAAGGTATGTCTGATAAAGTTTTAAACGCTTCTTTGCTTGAACGCCGGGCAATTATAGAGGACGCGGCGGGAGTCAAACAATTCCAAATCAAAAAAGAAAGAGCGCTTAAAAAACTTGAATCAACCAGAAATAATTTGGAGAGAGTAAGGGATTTAGTTAAGGAAATTGAACCGCATCTTAAAATGCTTAAGCGCCAGGCTGACAAAGTTAAAAAAAGCAAAGAAATATCCCAAAAACTTAAAGAAAAACAGGTAAAGTTATTCGCTTATCTTTGGAATGTTTTTCAGTCCGAAAAGAGCGGCGCTTACGAAGAGAAAGAATGTTTGGGCCGAAAA
>Ga0136651_10002397_pt1 | contig 10289 bp, 11 predicted proteins | sample Mar14236cmmetaG_FD_94867 | JGI IMG/M metagenome (GOLD analysis project Ga0136651, IMG submission 94867) | Marine hydrothermal vent microbial communities from Guaymas Basin, Gulf of California to study Microbial Dark Matter (Phase II) - Marker... ...
GCATTATCATTTGCACTGCCGATTGCTCTGGGTATCGCCGCTATCGGTTCCGGCCTTGGCCTGGGTAAGGCTGTCGGCTCGGCGATGGAAGCTATGGGTCGTCAGCCGGAAGCGGCCGGTAAGATTCAGACCGGTATGATTATTGGTGCCGCCTTTATTGAAGCGTTGACAATCTATGCGCTGGTTGGTTTCCTGATGCTTCAGGGCAAAATTGGCTAATTGCGCGAAAATAATTATTAAACCGCGCCTCTTAGCTTAGCTGGAGATTATTTATGAGTCTCGAATTACAACAAGTAGTTACTCATATTATCGGCTTTTTGATTACGGTCTGGCTTCTTAAGAAGTTTGCCTGGAAACCTCTGCTCAATATGATGGATGAAAGGCGGCAGAAGATTGTCGATGAGTTTGACAATATCGACAAGGAAAAAGAAGCGGCCGAAAAGCTCAAGGCGGAATATGAGAGCAAATTGAAGAATATAGAAGCTGAGCGTCGGCAGAAAATCGCTGAAGCGGCCAATGAAGCCAACAAGCTGGCATCGGATATTAAAATGAATGCGCAGGTTGAGGCTCGGGGTATTGTCAATCGTACCAACGAACAGTTGCAGCGCGATATCGCCTCGGCCAAAGTCCAGCTTAAAGAAGATATGGTCAGTATAACCCTGGCGGCGGCAGAAAAGATTCTGCAGGAGAAGCTCGACGAACAGAAAGAGCGCCAGCTTGTCAGCGGATTTATTGACGGTATCGAAAAGGCGTAATTGTTATGCTGGCTCAACAGGTTGCAAAAAAATATTCTATGGCTCTTTTCAGCCTGGCGGCTGAAAAGGGAATTTTGGATACCGCCTGGGAGCAGTTTGGTTCATTGGGTGAGTATTTAAGGACTGATAATACGTTTCTCGATTTTATGTCAGCGCCTCAGATCCCTGACCGGCAAAAAGAGGATCTCGTCAAAAAAGCCTTCTCCGGCAAACTGGAGAGTTGTTTTTTCGATTTCCTGATGGTGCTGATCAGGAAAAGAAGGGTAGGTTTTCTTCCGGATATTATTGATGAGCTGGACCGACTGATTCGTGCCGAGAAAGGGATTGCCCGGGCAACACGTATCACGGCCGGTCCAATTACAGATGATGAGCGGCAACGGTTGGTTGAAAAGTTGACTCAGAAATCCTCGCTGAAAATTGAACTGGAAGAAAAAATCGACAAATCTATTCTGGGCGGTATGATTGTTATTCTTCATAATCAGATTATTGATGGTTCGGTCAGGTATGCCCTGGACCAGTTGAGGAATCGCCTGATGAAAGTGAAGGTACATTAAAGCCAGATAAGACAGAATAAAACGGTTAACTAAAATATAGATTACCAATCCCCTTGAAATATCGGGGATCCAGAAATAATCCGGCCACGACCTTTGGCGGATTAGTGGTGAGAAGAAAAATTTTTTATAACTGGGGTATAGATTATGGGTCTAAATCCTGAAGAAGTATCTGCAATAATAAAAAAAGAAGTTGAGGGTTACGAGACCAAGCTGGAAATGGAATCGGTCGGAACGGTCCTTCAGGTCGGTGACGGTATCGCCCGTATCTGGGGTCTGGAAGACGTGATGATGTCAGAGCTGATTGAATTTCCGGGCGAGATCATCGGTTTAGTCTTAAACCTCGAAGAAGATAGTGTCGGTTGTGCTATTTTCGGTGACGTCAAAGGCATTAAGGAAGGGGATACCGTTCGCAGAACCGGCAAGGTGGCGCAGGTCCCGGTCGGAGACGCCGTTATCGGCCGCGTTGTGAATCCTCTGGGCCAGCCGCTCGACGGCAAGGGTCCGGTTGTCACCGATAAATTCAGAGTCCTTGAAGGCCGGGCGCCGGGTGTAACGGAACGCCAGCCGGTGAAAGAGCCGGTTCAAACCGGTCTTAAGGCGATTGACTCGATGATTCCGATCGGCCGCGGTCAGCGTGAGCTTATTATCGGCGACCGGGGAACCGGCAAAACAGCCCTGGCCATCGACACGATTATCAATCAGAAAGATACCGATGTTTTCTGCATTTATGTGGCTATCGGTCAGAAGGCCTCGACGGTGGCCAAGGTGGTCAAGGTATTTGAAGATCACGGCGCCATGGAATACACAACGGTGGTGGCGGCCAATGCCTCCGACCCGGCTCCGCTGCAGTATATCGCCCCGTATTCCGGATGTACCCTTGGTGAAGAGTTTCTCTATACCAAACGTCATGCTCTGGTTATTTATGATGACCTTTCCAAGCATGCGACTTCGTATCGTCAGCTGTCATTGCTTCTGAGACGGCCTCCCGGCCGCGAAGCATACCCGGGCGATATTTTTTATCTTCACTCGCGCCTGCTGGAAAGAGCGGCCAAGCTGTCGGATGAAGGCGGCGGCGGTTCGTTGACGGCTCTGCCGATTATTGAAACCCAGGCCGGTGACGTGTCGGCCTATATTCCGACAAATGTCATCTCGATTACCGATGGACAGATATTTCTGGAATCGGATCTGTTTTACTCCGGTATTCGTCCGGCAATTAATGTCGGTATTTCGGTCTCTCGTGTCGGCGGCAATGCCCAGACCAAAGCGATGAAAAAAGTTGCCGGTTCTCTGCGGCTCGACCTGGCTCAGTATCGTGAACTGGCGGCCTTTGCGCAATTTGGCTCGGATCTGGATACGGCTACACAAAAGCAGTTAACCCGCGGTGAGAGAATGGTGGAAATTCTCAAGCAGGGTCAGTATATACCGATGTCTCTGGCCAATCAGGTAATGATTATCTGGTGCGGGGCAAACGGATTTCTTGATTCAATACCGACTGGCAGACTGGAAGCTTTTGAAAAAGAATTCTTTAAATTCTGTTCCGAGAAGTATCCCGATATCGAACATGCTCTGGCCAAGGAAAAAGATATATCGGATGCCACTTCCGAGAAATTAAAACAGGCGGCCGAGGAATTCAAGGCCTCCTTTATGGAAAAGTAGTTTACTATGCCTACGTTGCGACAGGTAAAAAAGAGGATACGCTCTGTCATTAACACCCGCCAGATCACCAAGGCGATGGAAATGGTGGCGGCGGCCAAACTGCGTAAGGCTCAGATGAGAATTATGCAGGTGCGGCCATATTCCGAGAAGTTATCGACTATCCTGAGTCATCTTTCGGAAGCGGCCACAAACGGGCTGGCTCATCCTTTTTTTGAAAAAAGAGAGGTAAAAAAGAGAACGTTGGTTTTGGTGACATCGGACCGCGGTTTCTGCGGTTCTTTCAACTCCAATCTGATCCGCCGCGCCAATAATTGGCTGGCCGATAAAAAAGAAGAGAATATAGAGCTGGTCCTGGTCGGGAAAAAGGGTCTCGATTTCTATAAAAGACGACCATGGCATATTGCTGAAAGTTTCCTTGATTGGTCGGGCAATCTTGACTATGCCAAGGCCCGCAGTCTTGTAGATTTACTTACCGGGCGTTTTCTTGACGGTGAGACCGATGAAATCAGTGTCATCTACACCCAGTTTTTGTCGACAGCGAGGTATCAAATTGTCGATGTTCCTTACCTGCCGGTTGAAAGCCTGGACGGAGGGCAAAAAGAGGAAGAGAAAAAGAGCCACTTCGATTATATTTTCGAACCGTCCCCCGAGGCGATTTTCACGGATATAATGCCCAAGTACGCACTGACAAAAATGATTACCGCTCTGGCTGATTCCTTTGCCTCCGAACATGGCACCCGTATGATGGCCATGGGTTCGGCGACAAAGAATGCCGGAGAAATGATAGATGCCCTGACTTTACAATATAATAAGGCGCGACAGGCCGCGATCACCAAAGAGCTTCTGGAGATTGTCTCCGGAGCCGAGGCCTTGAAAGGTTAGGAAAGAAAGTAATAATTTGACATAATTGGAGCGAGTTCAAATGGCTGAAAATATTGGCAAAGTTGTTCAGGTTATCGGTCCTACCGTGGATTGTGCTTTTGATTCGGACAGTCTACCTGAGATTCTAAATGCCATCAAAATTGAAGATGCAGAAAAAGGTATCGACCTGACCGTTGAGGCGGCTATGCATATCGGAGATAATCTGGTGCGTTGTGTCGCTTTGGCCTCGACCGATGGTCTGGTAAGAGGGATGAAAGCTGTTGATACCGGGACCGCCATTACAGTACCGGTCGGTGAAAAGACCCTGGGCCGGGTGTTAAATTTGCTGGGCGAGCCGATCGACGGTTTGGGCGAGGTGGCCGGTGTGGCCCGGCACCCGATTCATCGCCTCCCCCCGGGAGTTGATGAACAGGATACCAGTACCGAAATTCTTGAAACCGGCATTAAGGTGGTTGACCTCCTGGAGCCGTATCCCAAGGGCGGAAAAGTCGGTTTGTTCGGCGGCGCCGGTGTCGGCAAGACAGTTTTGATTCAGGAGCTGATTCGTTCGGTGGCCACCGAGCATGGCGGATATTCGGTCTTCTGCGGTGTCGGTGAAAGAACCCGTGAGGGTAACGATCTCTGGCTGGAAATGAAAGAGTCGGGTGTTATTGCTAAAACCGCCATGGTCTTTGGCCAGATGAATGAACCTCCCGGAGCCAGACTCCGGGTGGCTCTGTCGGGATTGACCATCGCCGAGTATTTCCGGGATCAGGAACATCAGGACGTTCTTATTTTTATCGATAATATTTTCCGATTCGTACAGGCCGGCTCGGAAGTATCCGCACTTTTGGGTCGAATGCCGTCGGCGGTCGGTTACCAGCCGACACTGGGAACCGAGATGGGCGCTATGCAGGAACGTATTACATCAACCAAAGACGGCTCAATTACATCGGTGCAGGCGATTTATGTTCCGGCTGATGACCTGACCGATCCGGCTCCGGCAACAACCTTCGCGCACCTTGATGCTACATCGGTGTTGTCACGCCAGATTGCCGAGCTAGGTATTTATCCGGCGGTCGACCCGCTTGATTCGACATCGCGAATTCTTGACCCGAATGTTGTCGGCGAAGAGCATTATAATGTTGCCCGCAATGTCCAGCTGATATTGCAGAGATATAAGGATCTGCAGGATATTATTGCTATTCTGGGTGTTGATGAGCTTTCTGAAGATGATAAGCTGATTGTCAGCCGGGCCCGTAAAATACAGAAGTTTCTTTCGCAGCCATTCTTTGTAGCTGAAGTGTTCACCGGCAAGAAGGGCCGTTTTGTGAAACTCGAAGATACGATCCGGAGTTTCAAACGATTAGCAGAAGGTGAACTCGACGATATTCCTGAACAGGCTTTCTATATGGTCGGCGGACTTGATGAAGTGATGGAAAACTACGAGAAGATGAAATAGGGATGAACCCCAATTATGTTTAATCTCTCAATAGTTACGCCTGAAAAAATATTTTACGAGGATGAGGTGGTCTCATTGATTGCCCCGGGGATTGAAGGATATCTGGGAATTTTGACCGACCACGCACCTTTGATAACGGCAATTACACCTGGTAAGGTGACTGTTAAAGACAGCTCGCAGGAAGAAATAATTTTATCGGTAACGCAAGGTTTTCTGGAAGTTTCGGCCAATACAGCCACTCTTCTGGTTGATGCGGTTGAGTATGCTTCGGAAATTGATGCTGGCCGAGCCAGGGATGCTTTGGAAAGGGCCAGAAAACGGCTGGCCGATGAGGCGGGAAATATAGATACTCCCCGCGCTAGAAAAGCGATCGAAAGGGCCAAAAGTCGAATTAGAATAGCCTCGGGTGACTGATAAACGGAAGCGTCAAACCCGGTAATTCCCCCCCCCGACAGGGGTGTTAACACTGGTTAGCATTACGGTTTTTTGCCTTGACATTCCTATAATCTTTGTATAATTTCCGGCGTTATGAATCTGGATTTGTACAGTTTTGAGTCGTTTCCGGCCGAAACGACGCTTGAGTTTGAGGCTGATAATATAGATTTTGAGTCGGAGGGTCTTTTTTTAAAGGACCTGCTGACGGTTAAAGTCGGAATACAGCAGATTGGCGATGAATATTTCTGTCACGCCTATCTGACGGTTCCGGTTGAGGAGGAGTGTTGCCGTTGTCTGACGCTTTTTGATGACGAACTGAACAGTGATTTCAATTTTTCGATAAAAATCGGGAAAGGTGAATCAGTTTTGTCTTCAGAAAGTGATAATTCTGACGTAATAATGTTGGGTGCCGGTGAGCATGTTGCCGATTTAAGCGATGTTATTCGTGAGGCGTTGGTTTTGGCGCTCCCGTCTAAACCGTTGTGTGATGAGGATTGCCGCGGTTTGTGTCCCAATTGCGGAGTAAATTTGAATGAAGAATACTGCAAATGTAAAGATGTGGAAATAGACGACAGATGGGAAGATTTAAAAAATCTGTCGTAAGTGAGTTTCCCATGAATTTAAGGAAATAATATGGCGCTTCCAAAAAGAAGACATTCACGCGCGCGCGGGCGCAAAAGACGAACTAACTGGAAGCTTTCGGCTCCCAACATAGTCGAGTGTTCCCAATGTCACCAGCCAAAATTACCTCATCATATTTGCCCCTATTGTGGATATTATAAGGGTGAGTTGGTTGCTACACCTAAGGAATAACAGATTAAAATACAACGCGAACTTTGGATATGGAAAAAAGCAGTAGACCCACTACCGTAGTTCTTGATGTTATGGGGGCCGATGCCGGTCCGGGCACAATTATCGATGGCGGTCTACAGGCTGCCGGCGAAAAAGGCGATTCGCTGAAACTGATTCTGGTCGGCAAAGCCGAAGTTATCAGCGACTGCCTCAGTAGAAAAGGCAAACTTCCGAACAATGTTGTCATCAAAAATGCACCTTATGCGGTGGCGATGAGTGATAACCCGACCGATGGCATCAGGAATAAAAAATCATCAATTGCCATAGGTTTGAATATGCAGGGGGTAGGCGAAGCCGATGCCTTCGTTTCGGCCGGCAATACCGGTGCCGTTATGGCCTCATCACTTTTGATACTGGGACGTATCGCCGGGATTACGCGCCCCGGTATAGCCAGCTTTTTCCCCACCGTCAGCGGTCCGCCCACGCTGGTTCTGGATGTCGGCGCCAACGTTGATTGCAAACCGATACATCTATATCAGTTTGGCCTGATGGGATCGGTTTTTGCATCTTTGATGCACGGTAAGACGTCACCTAAGGTAGGTCTTTTGTCTATCGGTGAGGAACGCAGTAAGGGCAATGAACTTATCGGTCAGTCCCGAATTCTATTTGAAAAATCGGATTTGAATTTTATCGGTCATATCGAGGGCCGCGATATTCTCAGCGGCGGGGCCGATGTTGTCGTTACCGATGGTTTTGTCGGTAATGTATTGCTTAAGTTCACCGAATCGGTTGAAGAGTTTATAACCGAACGTCTCAGGTATCAGATTGCAAATAATATCTTTTCCCGGGTTGGAGCCGCTCTGATGGCGCCGTTTTTGAGACGTCTGCGTCAATCATTCGATTATGCCGAAGCCGGTGGTGCACCGCTTCTGGGAATAAATGGAGTTTCAATAATTTGTCACGGACAATCATCATCCAAGGCAATAAAAAATGCCGTGATAGTGGCCATGGAAATGGTGCGTCAGAATATCTGTTCAAATATCAAGGATGAATTGATAGTCGGTAACGGCAGGAATAATGGAGAAAATAATAAACAGCAGAATATCCGGAATCGGATCTTACGTCCCGAAGCGCCTCCTGACAAATTCTGATCTGACAGAAATGGTCGATACCAGCGATGAGTGGATTGTCTCACGGACCGGTATTAAGGAGCGGCATATCTGTGCCAAAAATGAAGCTACTTCCGATATGGCTGTTGCCGCGGGACAAGAAGCTATGGAAATGGCAGGAGTTAAACCCGAAGAGATAGACTTTTTAATAACCGGTACGGTGACTCCTGATTACCGATGTCCCTCGGCTTCCTGTATTATTCAGCAAAAGCTCGGTTTGATCAATGCCGGGGTGATGGATCTGGTTGCGGCCTGTGCCGGTTTCCTGCATGGGCTGGCTACCGCAGACGCCTTCATAAAAATTAATAAGTACAAGAAAATTATGGTTATCGGCGTCGAAAAATTGTCATCGATAACCGATTATACCGATCGCAATACCTGTGTCCTGTTTGGCGATGGAGCCGGAGCCGCAATTATCGAACCGACCGAAGACGATAGTGGAATACTGGCGACATTCCTGAAATCTGATGGACGGCATGCAGAGCTTCTGTGGATACCGGATGGTGGAAGCGCGGCACCGATTCAGGACCTTGCTAATCCGAAAAAGTCTATTTACCTGAAAATGAATGGCAAGGAAGTATTCAAGCATGCAGTTCGCGAAATGTCAAATGCTTCCTTGAGAGTGCTTGATGAAGCCGGAGTAAAAAAAGAGGATTTAAAGCTGATGGTGGTTCACCAGGCCAATATCAGGATTATCGATGCCACGGCCAAAAGACTGGGCATCCCTAAAGAGAAAGTTTTTTTAAATATTGCCAGATACGGCAATACCTCGGCCGCATCGGTACCGATTGCCCTTGATGAAGCGGTGCGCAAAGGTAGAATTGAAAAGGGCGATTTGGTATTGATGGCCGCCTTTGGCGGGGGCTTAACCTGGGCCGCGGCCCTGATAAAATGGTAGGAACTGAGTATGATTAAAACGGCGATAATATTTCCGGGGCAGGCATCACAGTATGTCGGCATGGGCAAAGATCTGTACGAGGCTTATCCGGAAGTGAGAGAGCTGTATCAATTCGCCTCGGATGAAATCGGTGAGGATATGGCCATGCTTTCTTTTGAAGGCCCGGCTGAAAGATTAAAGGAAACCGGCTTTACCCAACCGGCCATACTGATTCATTCGCTGGCGGTCTTGAAAATACTGAAGGACAATCTTCCCAAAGCTGATTTGACCGCCGGACATTCGCTCGGGGAATACGGTTCATTGGCGCTGTCAGGGGTCCTCAGTTTTGAGGATTCTATTCGCGCTGTTGTCAAGAGAGCTTCTTTGATGGGCGAAGCCTGCCGAAAGAATCCCGGAACGATGGCGGCTGTGATTGGCCTGGATGAAGCGAAAATAGAAGAGATCTGCAGGACGGCATCGACCGATGGTGTTGTCGTTCCGGCCAATTTCAATTCCGCCAGTCAAATCGTTATTTCCGGCGATTTGTCGGCGGTTGAAAAGGCATGTGTTCTTTGTAAGGAGGCCGGTGCCAAACGAGCCATGATTCTTCAGGTCGGCGGCGCCTTTCATTCGCCTTTGATGGAACCGGCCAAATCCGGAATGGAAACATATCTCAAGGCTCAATCGTTTGCCGTACCGGAAATTGAAATCGTTCCGAACGTAACGGCCCGGGCTGAAAGTGATCCTGAAAATATAAAGAAATTACTTCTGGAGCAGCTAACGGCTCCGGTACGCTGGCAACAGACCATGCAATTCTTCAATGAACGGGGTATCGATCAGGTTATTGAAGTCGGACCAGACAAAGTCCTGGCCGGATTGGCTAAAAGAGAAATGAAGGGAGCCAAAATTATCAATATTGACAAACAGGAGGATATTGATAATTTTGTGGCGGCGAAAGTAGAGTAACTGATATGAGATTTGAAAAAAAGACAGCCGTTGTAACCGGTTCCGCCCGCGGTATCGGTAAGGCGATTGCCGAGCGGCTGGGCTCGCAGGGAGCGCAAGTGGTTATTTCCGATATCCTGATGGAAGCCGCCGAGAAGACTGTAAGAGAGTTCAGGGATAAAGGGTTTGAGGCTTTTGCAATTAAGGCCGATGTTTCCAGCTCTGACGATGTCAAAAATCTTATTAAGGAAGCGGTTGCAAAATATCAGACGCTCGATATTGTGATAAATAATGCCGGAATCACACGTGATACTCTGATGATTCGGATGTCCGAGGATGACTGGAACAAAGTAATTGATATAAATCTTAAAGGTGCTTTCCTGGTTACTCAGGCGGCCGCAAAAGTTATGATGAAACAGCGTTTTGGCAGGATTGTGAATATTTCATCGGTTGTGGGACAGATGGGGAATGCCGGGCAGGCCAACTATTCGGCCAGTAAGGCCGGTTTGATCGGCCTGACTAAATCATCGGCGAGGGAATTAGCCGCGCGCGGAATTACGGTCAATGCTATCGCCCCCGGTTTTATTGAATCTGAAATGACCGAAAAACTTCCTGAAGAAGTACGCAACGAGTTTATGAAAGCGACTGCCCTCAAAAGATTTGGAAAACCTGAAGATATTGCCGCCGCAGCGGCTTTTCTGGTATCCGATGATGCTTCATATATCACCGGCCAGGTTTTAGCTGTCAATGGCGGACTATTAATGTAAATTAGAAAACATAAAC
>Ga0136651_10002399_pt1 | contig 10284 bp, 8 predicted proteins | sample Mar14236cmmetaG_FD_94867 | JGI IMG/M metagenome (GOLD analysis project Ga0136651, IMG submission 94867) | Marine hydrothermal vent microbial communities from Guaymas Basin, Gulf of California to study Microbial Dark Matter (Phase II) - Marker... ...
ACTCCGGGGGCTATATCTTTAACAGGCCCGGTACCATTAACAATGGGGATGTATCACCTCTTCATGCCTCTCAATAGCGCATGACTGGCGTGATTAACCATCCTTGGTGCGTAAGCACTGGTCCATGATCCCCAGATAACGTGCACCGACGGTGCGCCAGTCAAACTTGTCGATGACGGACTGGCGGCCGGCCCGCCCCAGTCGGGCGGACAGCTCAGGATTGCACATCAGGGTGCTGATCTTTTCGGCGAGATCGGCTTCGTTTCCTGCCTTGAACGCCAGGCCGGTCTCCCCGTCAATAACGACATCCCGCAGGGCGGGCAGATCGGAAACAAGGGTGGCACAACCACAGCCCATGGCTTCCACGGCGACCAGCCCCAGACCTTCCTGGTCGCCGTCAGCGGCAATAATGGAGGGAACAACGGCGATTTTTGCAGATTGGTAGAACGCCGGGATGCGGTTATTGGGTATGGAACCCAGAAATCTGACCTGTTCCTTCACCCCTAGCCGCCGGCATTGTTGCTCAAGGTCCGGTTTCTCTGGACCGTCTCCGATGAGGGTCACGGTTAGTTCGGGATATTTATTCTTAAGGAGGTTGATTGAGCCTATCAGTGTGCTAACACCTTTTTTCTCAACCAGTCGTCCGACGTAGACGATGTCGCGGGATTTGACTGCATTATCGTCAGGGACGAACTGCGTGGTTAAGTCTACTCCCATGGGCTGGACGGTTATATTCCCGGTGCTGCAACCCATGCTGACAAGACGATCGCGCATCGCGGTACTGACGACGGTGGCATGGTCACAGTGGCGAAAGGTATAGCGCTTCAGTCTTTCCAGTAATCCGCCTTGCAATGAGAAAAGATCCCCGCCGTGTGAGGTACACAGAATGCTGATATGTTTTGACACAAGCCGGCACTGGCGGCAGATGACGGCCAGTAAACCCTGGGGGATGACCCAGTGCGCGTGAATTAGGTGAACCTTGTATTTTCTGGTTAACAGGACCATATGGAAGGACTGGCTGATAAGAAAAAAGGGCACCAGCAGCCATTTCAGGATGTTGCCTTTAAGGTTCTCGATGATGCCACCGTCATAGGCAAGATATTCTGCAAACGGGAAGAAATAACGAAATCTGTAGATCAGCACGCCCTCTACAGTTTCCTTTTTGAGTGAGCCGGGGTAATGAGGCGCGAGGACAATGACCCGGTACCGGCTTGTCAGTTGTCTGCACAGGAAGTGTACAAACGCAGGTTCGGTATCCCCCTGCCAGCGAGGGTAGGTTGAGGTCAGTACCAGGATCGATCTCATATCAGTTTAATGGTTACAGTATGCTGTGTGCAGATGTTCCAGTAATGTCTTTTATGCCATCGCGGATACCCTGGAAAATGCATCTGCGTTGTTGTTCCCTGTCTTTGCAGAAGAAGCCGAAGTATATGAAGGTAAAGCAAAGCTTCAGGATGTTTGCGACTTTCCATGCAGCAGGTATATAGTCTCTTTTCTGTAGCAGGATACTGTTTCTTGTCAGGTAATAGTGCCTTGATGGGGATCTGTAGGGCATGCTTCTTTTTTTCAAAAACCAGTAATAACAAATATCATCACCCATGTAATGAGTAAGTTTTGTTTCGGTTGTCGCAAATAATTTGAAACCTTTTTCCTTGGCTCTGAAGCACCAGTCAGTCTCGACGTGGTCTATGAATAGGTCGCTGTCAAACTCACCAATAACGCGGAATGCTTTTGTGGATATTAATGTACCCGAGCTGTTGAGGCCATCCACTTCAACTGCTGGATTTTCGCTGGTGATTTTCTCGGGATCTATTTTTCCGGGGAAGAATAATTTCATTTTTTGAAATTTCAACAACTTGTTATCTCTTGGGTCGTAAAGTACAGGACCAACAGCCGCGACACGGTTACCTTGTTTCTCAAATGCTTCAAATGTTGTCTCCAGACAGGTAATCATATTGTCGGGGGGGATGCTGTCATGATCGAGTGTTAACACATATCTAATGGCCGTGTTGTTATCTGTTATATGTTGAATTGCTGTGTTCTGGGCGTGAGCGATACCCATATTATCCTGTAGCGTTATCAGCTCTACTGAATCTCTGTCCTGGAGCAGTTCTTTCAGGGCGCTAAGAGTTGATTGCGACGAACCATTATCTACGATTACTGCAGGGCATTGCCCGGCTAGTGCACCAAGAATTTCCCGCAAAAGAGCCAGGTCAGGATTAAAGGATACAATGACAGCCACTGTGCTGGTTGATATAGCTTGATCCATAATTAATTCAGTAAAAATTGTTGTTGCAGGTCTAGTCCCGTAGAGATTTCCTGTCGTAAAGTAATATTGCTGCAAGCAGTGTTGCGTTACGGAGGAAATTTGCTCTTCCTATCTTCCCGGTAATTACGCTGATCAGACTTTTTGGTTTCGAAGTTTTTAATGAATCAATGTAACTGGAAATAGAATCCGGGATTGCTACATTGTTAGCAGATAGCCTGGTCGTGGCAGCAATTGCCTGTTTTGCCGAGGCTGTGAAGTTCTCTTCAATAATGTCGAGTGCTGGCTTGATTGCAACGACCTTGCGAAGTGTGCCCATTGAAAATCTTGATTGAGACCCAAGCTGGTTGTCCTCGTGTTGTCTGTATAGTACCGTTTTTGAGGGGTCGTATCGTATGATTCCCGCGATTGAGGCAATGAGGGCGAGCCACCAGTCATGCATGACAGCTGCTTCTGGTATGGGTAATGCGTGCTCGAGCAAATCCCTTGAGAAAAGGGTGCTACAGCCCGGTATGTAATTCTGGACTACCAATGTCTTGTATTGGTTCCTGTCAACAGGCTTCAGGCCCTGGTGTTCGAGAAACGAAGCCCCCATTTTATTAAGTTCCTTGTCGACGAGGTCTACATCTGTATGCACGAAATACGGGCCGTGGCCTGATTCCATCTCCAGCTGCTTGACAAGGGTTGCCAGCTTTTCAAGCTTGTCGGGTTTCCAGACGTCATCCTGGTCGCAGAGTGCGAGGTATTCTCCGCTACAGGCAGATAGTGCCCTTTCAAAATTATGAATTACCCCCAGGCGCTTTGTATTTACAAGAATATTGACATTAAACGGGGCGGTGCGTTTGAAGTCATTTAATAGTTGTAGTGTTGAGTCTGTAGAGCAGTCGTCACAAACGACCAGTTCAAATGGTTCGGCCGTCTGTGAGCAGAGGCTATCAAGCAAATCACCCAAGTAGCGTTCACCATTACAGGTGGCGAGTGCTATTGATGTCTTGATTTTATTCATGACCGTGCCATTCAACTGCTGATATTGCTGCTCGTAAGGATTGACTCCATGGTTTGAGCGGATTTCTTCCACGTGAACGTATGACTTGTCTCGAAGCCTCTCCTGGCCAGCCGGGTTCTGTAATCAGGATCCTCAACCATCTTGATAATGCCTTCAGCTATATCGGCCGGTGATCTGGCCTCAACGATATGTGCTGTCTCGCCGTGAAAGGCAAAATCTTCTGTGCCATTCTGAGTGGTAATAACAGGTAAACCACAGGCCATGGCTTCCAGTGGGAAAAGCGGGAAGCTCTCATACCAGGACGCACTTAAAAGCAGATCACAATCACGATAGGCATCAGCCAGATGGTCCGGGGTAAGGAAGCCCAGCGAGTTGTAGGGTGCTGTAGTGTTATCAGGTGGCAACAGTGCGTCCCCATACACTCGCCACTCGATTATTACATCAGTCAGTCGATTTCTTGCTATAGATACGGCCTCCGCCATTTCCCTGAATCCCTTCCATTCAGCATTTCTCCCCCCATAACTTATTATCTTGACAAGATTTGAGTCGGCAGCAATCTTGGGATGACCATTAAAAGCCGTATGGTTAATTGCATTCATGCAAAGTTCTATACTTGTCAATTCGGTTTCATTTTCAACCTTATTTTTCAGCCAGCTGGAGTTGGCGATCATATTGAGCCCCAGAAAATAACTTTGAGTTGCGATGATTTCAGCTAGCTTCGGGTTGGAGGACTCATTTGAAAAAAACGGCTCGAAATGTTGCATAAAGTAATACAGCTTGCCACTCCCGCCGAGGCAGACAGGCAAGGCTGTTTCATTGGATGTGGCGAGGGTGATGTCTGCTTCAGGCATTATTTCCTGCAAGTAGCGAATGCTGATTCCCTGCCTGAGTTCAAGAGGTAACATGCGTGGTTCAAACACATTTATGTCATAAATTGCACCATGTATGTTTTCCAGTAGCCGGGAAACATTTTTTCGATCCAGTAATGACAGGGCGACATACTTGATTGCTCCCAGAATATTCCTGAGCAGGTGTTTTATCCGCGCCAGTTTCCCCGTGCCGATAAAGTGGATTCCTGATACGTCAAACCACTCGGGTGTGGCTGACGGTAGATACGGTATGACGTTGACCTTGTGGCCTTTTGCGGCCAGGCCAGAAGCATATTCGAAAATGCACCATATGCCTCCCGAGAAACGTTTCCTGGATAACCGTTGAACAACAATATTTATTATCAAAAGTCAGTCCCTGTGGGTGTTAGCTGCAATTTCTGCTGTTTTTAATGCGGCACCTACAGCCTGGTCCATATTATAGTAACGGTATTGAGCAAGTCTGCCTGTAAACAGGACGTTCTTTTCACTCCTGGATAGTGCCTTGTACTTCTGGTAAAGCGCCTCATTCTCCGCTCTTGGTATCGGATAGTACGGATCCCCTTCCGATTGCGGGTACTCCCTGACGATAGAAGTACCGGTGTGCTCTTGCCCCGTCAGGTGCTTGAATTCGGTGATCCTCGTAAAGTCCTGATCATTTGGATAGTTAACCGTACCCACCGGCTGATAATGGTGGGTGTCCGGGATGTGTTCATGTGCGAATTTTATTGAACGATAAGGCAACGGGCCGAAGCAGTGACAAAAATATTCATCAATAGGCCCTGTGTATATAACTGAAACGTCCTGATATTTTTCCTTTATATCTCCATAGTCAGTGCTTAATTTAATATCAATAAGGTCGTTGTCCAGTACTCGTTCAAACATTTTCGTATAACCGTGCTTGGGCATGGCCTGGTACTTGTCGGTAAAATACCTGTCATCAGTGTTTGTTCGTGTCGGGATGCGTGCAGCGACGCCAGGGCTCAATTCCGACAAGTCCATCCCCCATTGTTTTTTTGTGTAACCCCGGAAAAATTTCTCGCATAGATCTTCGCCAACGCTGTTTAATACAACGTCTTCACTGGTGGAAATGGTATCTTTTGCTATTCTGACACTTTCAATGTATTCGCCGGTTTCTTCCTCATTCAGGTCCATGTTATACAGGCGGTTGATTGTATCCCTGTTGATAGGAATGGGGAGTAGCTGGTTATCAACCCGGGCAAGGACGCGATGCTCATAGGGCCTCCATTCGGTAAACTGCGAGAGATACTCAAAGATACGGTCACTGTTGGTGTGGAAGATATGCGGGCCATATTTATGTATCAGGATACCATTGTTGTCGATCTCGTCATAAGCATTTCCCCCGACATGGCCGCGCTTGTCGATAAGTAATATTCTCTTGCCTGCACTGGCCAGTCTTTCTGCAATAACACTACCGGAGAAACCGGCGCCAACAATTACAAAATCTACGTCCATTGCTTGTTCCCGTTGAATGCAGATGACAGGCCACTCTTGTCCAGCCTGTAAGCCATGGAAATGGTTACGATCAGTTCTGTGGCAAGTACCGCTGCAGCAGCACCAATTCCTCCGTATAGATACACCAGGGGAATGATGAGACCAATATTAATGACGCCGGATGTAATAATGATGCGACTGAATTCTTTCTTTAATCCGAATGTCAGCATGGTCTGGATGCCAAGGACATTGCTGAGTGCAACCAGGAACGGAATGAATGCCAGTACTCTTAATATGGGAATGGAAGGAATGAATTTATCCCCCAGCATGATAAGTACCAGTGGTTCGGCCAGTATAAACAATAAAAAGGAGAGTGAAAAAGAAAGGAGTCCTATACGAATAAAGGATTTATGAATAAATTTCAGTGCCATTTCTTTTGACGTGTCGACCAGCTTGCTTATATGCGGATATATTGCCTGCGAGATCGGGGTCATTAATCCCTGTGCTGCCTTAACAAGCTGTTCTGCGGCACTGTAATAACCAACGATTACGTTATTCGTAATGAGACCGAGAATGAAAATATTACTGTTTGTATACAAGGTCATTGCTGCGGTAGAAGTGAATATATGCCAGCCTTCCCTTATCTGGGTTCTGATCTGAATTGCATCAGGCAGAACAAGGGTGATTTTCGACTTGCCCAGAATCATGATCAGGCTTATCAGGCCCGCGATAACCATTGAACTGGCTTGTAAGCCAGCTGCCAGAATATAGTCGCTCTCTTTGTGTACTAACCAGAAAATACCGATCACCACTGCCACCTTGGCAACAATGCTTACTACGGAGATACTTCGCATATCTTCGGTTCCCTGGAAGAACCAGATGGGGAAAAGCGCGTTTCCTGCAACCACCAGGTATACAACGGATATCAATGTCCACTCCTTGCTCAACATGGGCCATATGCTTGCTATGGCGGACAGCAGGATAAAACCTGTGACCGTGAATGCCAGCTTTATGAACATGACGGCGGAAAAAATCTCGGATATTTTTTTATGGTCATGACGGTGACGGGAGATTTCTCGTGTGGCGCTCAGGTTAAATCCGTAATCAACAAAAACGGTAAAGTAGCTGATGAATGCAAAAGTAAATGCAATAAGGCCGTATTTCTCCGGTCCCAGTATGCGCACCAGGTAAGGCAAGGTGATGAGTGGTACCAGATAGTTCGCTCCCTGCAGAATAAAAAGGGAAACGATATTTTTACCAAGCCGGTTCTCTGCTGTTGGCGTTTTCACGTGACTGTTATCTGGCAGTGCGTCGCTTTGTTTCCTGAATGTCCTTGTAGTGCAAGGCCGAGATTTGTTCCGAAATAATCCCGAACAGGAAGGTAAACAGGGATGACAGAAACAGAATGGCACTCATATTGGTCAGGCGACCCCAATTGAAATAGGTGAAACCGTAATATGCAAGGCCGGTGAAAAAAAGCAGGGCACTGATCGGCAGGAAGAAACGCATGGGCGAAAACAGTGCTCCGATCTTGAGTATGATGATCAGGAAACGGAAGCCGTCATGGAATAACCTGATGTGGCTTTTACGTTCGCCAGAGCGGTTCATTGCCTTGATCGGAACATAGCCGACAGGCAGTCCCGAGCGAAAAAATGCCATGGTGCTGGTTGTGGGATAGGAGAACTTGTTAGGCAGCAGGTAGAGGAATTTCCTGAAATGTCTGGCCCGTGCAGCACGGAATCCTGATGTCAGGTCCTCTATCGGATAGCCTGTCATCCAGGATGCCAGTTTGTTATAGAAGGTGTTGGCGACCCTTCTGGCGAAAGAGGCATGTGTGCCAATCTGTCGTGCCCCTACCGCCATGTCAAAGCCGGCGTTTATTTTCTCTATAAGACTACGGATATTATCCGGGGTATGTTGTCCGTCTGCATCCATAAATACCAGGATGTTGCCCTCTGCATTTCTTGCGCCTGTTTTGATGGCAGCGCCATTGCCCATGGAATACACATGCGAGATCACTTTCACATGATTGCGCTTGCAGATGGCAACAGTGTCATCCTTTGAGCCGTCATCTACAACAATGACTTCCTCGTCCGGGAACTGGGACTTGAGTTCGGGTAGTAAGATTTTCAGGCTCTCGGCTTCATTTTTGGCGGGCAGGATAATGCTGATGTCACAACTCATGGTTATATCTTCCTTTACTCGCTTGGTGGTGCCGCATCATTGGTTCGCATAATGTCAAGTTCGTTATCCATTAAGTCATAGAATTCCTGACTGTTCCCATGGGTGTCAGCTGACTTGAATCGTGCCAGTTGTCGTTCTGCTTCGTCGAGTCTTCCCATGACGGCCAGCAAGTTGATCAGGTTCTTCCGATACTGTGGTTCACGAGGAGCAAGTGCGACCGCGTGCTCGAACAATGCCAGACCCTTCTCAAAGTTTCCCCGGTTCTTGATTGTATAGAAGCCGTAGACGCCCACAAGCCTCACGCTCTCTTTTTTCATCGCAAGATCGAATATTGCCTCCATCTTTTCTGGCGCTATTTTGCATCTGGCTTGTGCGCAGTCCGCTAAAATCTGCAGGCTGGATATGTCTGCAGCAGAAATCGGATAACGTGACAATTTTTCAAGCATGTCCTCGAACCAGGCAGGGTTGGCCGGTTCATCAAGGAGGTAGCTAAACTTGATCAGGGTGACATTGGGCATTATGCCGGTTTTATCCAGATGTCTGGCCTGTTCGATGTAGGCGTAGGCCTGTTCTTTGCTTTCTATGTGTCCTTCCAGGGTCAGGCGTGCGTGGATACGTCCGGCTGAGAACACAGCGCGAGGGGATTCCGGGTGGTGGCGAGCCTCGTAAATGGAGTGGTTGATATTGTCTGACCATTGGTCGCTTCGCAGCCAGGTCGTGTAGGAAAAGAGCAGGATGAATAACGCGGGTACCGGAATCTGGATGAACGGGGCGAGCTTTTTTAACGGGGCTTGTGCCAAAGCACAGCTTGCTGCCAGCAGAATGCCGTAGTCTGCCAGGTAGTTGCGGTGTTCATGTGCGATCTCGAGGGGCAGTATCGTCGACTCAAGTATATGACCTGTGAAGAACCAGAATATACCAAGGCTGACCAGTGGCCGTTTTGCCAGCAGCAACAGTCCCGCTAAAAACAGTGCTGCCAGCGCGAGCAGGGAGAATAGTGTGCTAGCAGGATTCAACAGGCCACGGGAAAGACTGAAGTCATCGTGGTACAGGCCCAGTTCCTGCACAGCGGGCATAACAATCATTTTCAGGTAGAACATCAGTACGCGGGACTCTGTGAGTACCCGTTCAGTCAGGGTAAAATTTCGGCCTTCGTAATGCAGTATGCTGGCGGCGTTAAGGGCAAGGTAGGACATCACCAGCACGGCAGGCAGTGCAACCACCAGTGCGAAAAAAGCGATGATGGCTTTGTCTGGCTGACCCTTGCTGCCCTGGAACCTGAAAAGGGTAAGTTCAATCACCAGCATATACAGTGGCAGCAGGGCGCCGTTTTCCTTACTGAAAACCGCAAGACCGCCAAACACAAACAGCCCGACCAGGATAATCGACAGCCCGTGCCGGCCCAGCAGCATCTGGCGCCGACCAATGACATACAGGCACAGTCCACACACCGTAAACAGGGCGGCCAGGCTGGTCATGCGCTGCACGATGTAGAGGACCGAGGTGAGATTCAGTGGATGTACCAGCCACATCCCGCAGACAATGACAGGAATCCAGCGTGCTGCCTGTACCGACAGTACAGGCTTTCTGTATTGCTGGTAACTTGATATCAACAGACGGCTGAAAAAAAACAACAGGCAACCGGTGAGGATATGGACAATGAGGTTGATGACCTTGTGGGAATAGGGATCTATTCCAAAGAAGAAGCGGTTCAGTGCAAAGCTTGCCATGCTGACAGGCCGGCGCAGCATTCCGGCACCGGAGGAATAGGCGGCGCTCTGGAGTGAATCCATGTCCAGTGTTTCAATATCCAGCGCCTTGTTTTGTAACAGGTTGCTGGTGTCATCGAACAAATAGTCACCTGACAGGCCGGGATAATAGGCGACAACGGTGAGCAGGATGAGCAGCAGGAAATACCAGTAGGTGCTATCCCGGTATGCAGGGTGATTCATTACTGTCATTTCTGTTTATAAGGAAGTCTTACAACCTGTTCGCGAGCATGCCCCAGGGCAGCCTCTCGGCGCAAGCGCCTCACCTTCAGCCCGTCCTACAAAATCGATAGGTGGGGATAATACATCGGATACAAAAAAAACGCCCCGTTTCCGGGGCGTTTCTGTACTACATGTATCAGCCTGATTGCTGATTAGCGGCAGGTTGCTGGCAGGTACTTGTTCGGCATGTCGGTAGCTGACGTACCGCCACAAGTCCAACCCATGGCGCCGATGCTGCTGGTGTCAGGTGACAGTACGATTTTCTTGCCGTTTGCCGGTGGATTACCACCCACGCTGTCCTTGTACGTAATGGTGATCACACCAGTACTACCGGTGGTAGCGACTTCGATTGAAGACACATAGTTACCGGCAATACTGGCAGCAGCCGGCAGGCCGAAGCTGGGGTTACCATTTGGCATACTGCCCGTGCTGTCATAGGTTTCGGCAACGGCCAGCTTGGCGGCACCGGACAGGTTCAGACCTTCAGATACCTTGGAGCGGATGGTGTAGTCCTGA
>Ga0136651_10002401_pt1 | contig 10282 bp, 14 predicted proteins | sample Mar14236cmmetaG_FD_94867 | JGI IMG/M metagenome (GOLD analysis project Ga0136651, IMG submission 94867) | Marine hydrothermal vent microbial communities from Guaymas Basin, Gulf of California to study Microbial Dark Matter (Phase II) - Marker... ...
AATAATCGCTATATCGCTCAAATCCTCTGGGACAGAAGCCATGAATACGGGAATTCCGTCCTCTCTTTCCTTTTCAGGGCATGTTTCCTTTTTTGCTATGGGCCACCTCACGGTAGGATAGCGGGTCTTGAGCCTTTCCCATCTGTCTTGCCCAACAATTTCAACTTCCAAATAGGCAACTTTACGCTCCCCATGCTTCAATACGATATTATCACACTTCATTGCAGGACCTGGTTCCGCATTCAGCGTCTTGAAGAGGGAATTAAGCTTCACAGCGAGTTCTTTCTCCTTTTCACGAGCCTTTTCCATCAAATCCCGTTGGAATGGCTTGCTCATTTTTACTCATCCTCCTTTTTACAACTTCCTTTCTTATTTTTGAGAAGTGTTCTCTCTCCCGTTTTATCATGTATTCGTATTCCTCCGCAAGTATTCGGGCATCTTCTACGCTGAAATTTACGATATAATCAATCAGATAGGGATATGTTCGCTCTCTAAACTCCCTCTCTGTCGCTTTTTCCTTTTTACATTCCTCAAGTTTTTCCCTCAATTCATGTAAAATCTCTGAAAGATTACTTTCTTGCCGCTTGGCACATTTCTTATTGCTTTTCCTGAAAATAAACACGAAATCAAAGGGCATAGCATCCACTTGAAGTGCGTGAAAGGTTGTTTCGTATACTTTAAGGTATGGTTGGCAGGAAGTAGCAACATATTTAAATCCCGCTTGACGCAAAGCTGCGATGAATGCTGCAACAATCCGCATATCTTTGCTGTTAAATGTGGAAATAAGCGGGCTTTCATCCTTGAGAACTCGGTAGCATTCCCTGAACACTTCACTCAAACCTCTCTCATATTCACTGAGCGAGAGGCCTCTTGCCCGATTAATGATTATTTCTTCTGATTTCGGTGCGAGTTTCCCGTCAAACCAGAGGAAGTAGTCTGAAAGTTCCGCATAGTTCACGTTTCCACCGTATGGTGGGTCTGTAATAACGGCATCTATGGATTCATCAGGCAGCGGAATCTTGCGAGCATCCCCTTCAATTATCATATATGTTGCGTCTTCTCGCTCTAATTCCTCAAAATCCCTCGCTTCAACCGCATAATTCCCGATGTATTTGTTTGTGTAAGTCTTTCCCCGAATCACAGCGTCGGCACGGCGAAGGAACTGCCTCCACACATTAATCTCAAGCCATCTCGGATACACCCAAAATGCGTGCATCGCCCAACCCTCTACTATCTCACCACGACGGTGGCTGAGCTTGCTCGCCCATTTCAGCGTGCTACTGAGTGTAAAACGAAGGAAACTTCTCACCTCCGTGTCGCTCTCTGCAAGGATTTCTTTACGAAGAAGCGCCAGTGCCGCAAGATTTCTCGCAGAAAAGAGCTCATGGAAGTATTTGTAGCCTCGCTTGAGCAAATCCCTCGTCTTCTCGCCTTCAGGTATCCTTACAATCGGAATTTCCTTATATATTTCCTTATATGCTTCAGTTGAGAAGAGGCCCATGTTGTTATCTTCAGGCACTTTAGTTCCATGAAATCCGCATCCGCAGCGCAGTTTTATAAGAACGGGATGCTCACCATTATATTCTGTCCATTCAGCCACGGCATTTGAATCGCATTTTGGACATTTCACACGATATAATTCATTCATAACAGGTTCAAGAGATGCTTTTATCCTTTCAACTGCTTTCTTAAATTTTGGAATATCCAAAGGAGCGACTTCATGTCGCATAATAAATGTTGCGAGCGGGTTCAAATCAACTGCAACAACTTTGCGGCGTAGGATTAAACCCTCAACAAGCGTCACGCCACCTCCCGCAAAAGGGTCCAGAATGATGCTACGAGGTCTCGTGAAATCCCCAATTATTCGCCTGAAAACCGTCCAAGGTCTGCGAGCCCAAAACTTATGCATGAGGTAGGGTGGCGAATGCATCTTCGCTTGAACCCTTTCTAATTCCCTCGCTCTTTCCTCTGCGGACGGATTCTTCAACCACTCGCTAAGCTCTCGTTGCGCACCCATGGCTTCCTCTTCTTTCCCCCTCACTGCCAATTTTTCTTTTTCCTATCAGTTATTTAAGCGATTCAAGCTCGCTCTTCACGCTCTTTTTTGCGACGCTCAAACAGGAGAAATGGACAAGAACGCCCGCTCCCCAGAAAACAATAGGGAATATCGGCCAGAAAGAGCCTCCACGAAGCAGCACGAAGACTGAGAACACAGCGTTGACGATGCAATAAATGGCAAGATGAATGTAAAAAGCCTTGTAAGCGTCGTTAATGCGTCTCAACTCCCGCCGAAGTATTTCCTCACGCACGACCCTGCGAATGCTTTCCTCTTCCATTTTCTCCCCATCTTTCTCTTAAAGAAAAGAACTTAAGTATAAGCATGAAACAAAGAAAAAAGGGAAAGGAAAATAATAGAGAGAAGGAATGAAAGGTGTGGCGCCAAATTTCCACACTTCCGAAAAACCGAAAACCTTTTTAAAGGGAAAAATATGTAGAGGAAAACAGTAAGAGAGGTGTGTGCGCAATGCCGGAAGAAAAAGTTAGAGTGCAAGTTTTAGACCCTACGGGCAGTAGTGAGCGGCGGGTAGGAGTGCCAGTTAATTGGACTGTGGAGCGTTTCATTCGGGAATATGCACGGAGATTAAATTTACCTACCGTAGACGAGCGAGGCAATCTTGTATCATACGAGGCTGTTTTGAAAAGAACTGGTGAAATATTAGACCCCCAAAAAACCATACAGCAAGCAGGAATCCAGGAGGGGGATATAATACGACTGCGTGCGAGACAGGAGGGAGGTAAGAATGAATCCCCGTCAGCGGAGGCTTTATAATGATTATAGAGATATGGAAGATCTCAGAGATAAATCTCGTGGAATTATAGACTTCAGAGTGAGCAATAACTATCAACATTATGATGTGGAAATTAGAGGGATTAGGACATTGGTTATAACTGCAAGGGGTGTGGAGTTCAGGGATAATCATAGGTTTACTATCGACTTGCCTCCAGAATATCCCCTCCAAGCGCCTATTGTCAGGTTTATGGAGCCTATTTTTCACCCAAACTGGTATCCAGACGGGAGAGTCTGTTATGGGACTCAATGGGCACCAGGCGACAAATTATCTGAATTAGTCATTGATACAATCAAGATGATGACATATGATATTGTTAATACAAGAAGTCCTGCGAACGGGATGGCTAATGAATGGTATTTACAAAACAGGGAAAGAATTAGGAACATCATACCTAAGGTTCAATTCCCTCCGCCTTCTGAAGAGGGGTTGGAGATCTATGAGGAGAAAGAAGGGGAATTAGAGATTCTATAAAGAGGAAGAGGGGGGGAGGAAGGGATGAAATTAATATCAGATGATGAAATAGAGATGGACGAAATCAAACAAAGAGATGTTCCAGAGAGAGCATATCTTCCTCCAAAAACCGATATACTTTTTGAAATTAAAAGAAGCGATGGTTTGGAAATTGCAAAAAAAGGATTATTAATAGCAAAAGAGACAACAGAAATGGTGATAAGAAGAGGAAAAGTGTGTGAGAAAAGGTATAAATCTATAATACATAAGGAAATTGAGAAATTAAAAGAACTTAGAGAGAAATTAAAAGGTAGGATAGATTTTTGCATTAATAATAGGCATTACACGATAATAGTGAAAGTAATAGTGAAAGATGTTGAGACAATAATAGGAGTGGATGAAAATAATTTAAAAAAAAGATCTATCCATGTTTTTTATATCGTGTTGCCATCTGATTATCCATTAAGGCAGCCTATTATTAGATTTGAGCATCCGATTTTTCATCCGAATTGCTCAAGTGATGGGAAAGTAGATTATGAGATGCTATGGAAAGAGGGGGGAAAAGATTTACCCAAAATAGTTACTAATATAATTAAGATGATGACTTTTGAAATAGTGAATATACGCAATCCTATTAATCGGAGGGCGTGTGAATGGTATGAACAGAATAAGGAGAAAATAAAGAACATAATATGCAATAAGATACCATGGGAAGATAAAGTGGAGTCGGAGGAGGTGTAATTAATTGAGCGAAAGAGGAAACAACGAACTTGAGATAGAGGAAATTAGGCAAAGAGATGTGCCTGAAATAGCAACCTTACCCTCTGAAATCCACCATTTAAATTACAATTTTAACAGGAAAGAGGACAAAGAGGAAGTGGTGAAAGAGAGGAAGAATTATTCTAAATATGTAATTGGACTTGTGATAACGATCATTATTCAGTGTGTTTTAATAGGTTTAATAGTTTATTACGCATCAGAGATTGAGCATTTACAACATATTGTGAAAGAATTAAGTGAAAAAGAAAGAGAGAATTCGCAGAATATAAATATGATATATGATGAGTTAGGTAGTAAGATCAAGGTTTTAAACAAGAGTTTTAATGAACGCATGGGGAGGATGGAGGAAAACATTGAAGTTATTCCTTCTACGGATGGCATTATAGAATTTAATAAGAGAGAATATAATATTGGAGATAAAGTGTGCGTAATAGTAATGGATGCAGATATGGATAAAGATATGAGAAAGAGAGATAAAGTAAGTGTTGTTATTAAAAATGCGAATAAAGGAGAACAAATACCGATGGATCTTTTTGAAATTTCGGAAAATTCAGGCGTATTTGTTGGAAAATTCATGCTCATGAAAGAAACAGATGAATCTATCCCTGGAATAGGGGCAAATATTAATGATACCATTAGCGCAATATATTACGATAAAAATACAGTAAATGGGACGCCGTGTGTTTTTATTGCTCTTGCAAATGTCACGGGGGTGATAGGATAAACATGGGTGTAAATATAACAACATGGGTGTTAAGAGCGGTCTCAGGGGACTGTAAATCTTCAATGGGACATGTTGTAATAGAACCTTCAACATATAATCGTGTCTGGAGAGAGCTTGAAAGGGATGAGAATATGGTCATTGTCGGTTGGTATCACTCACATCCCAACATGGGAATATTCCTTTCTGGGACAGATGTGAGAAATATGAAATTATTTCATTATAAACCTTATCAAATAGCGATTGTGATAGATCCTATCAGAAATGATATTGGTGTATTTGGATGGCAGAAAGGGAAGCTAAAGTGTCTTGGTGTACTTAGATGGCAAAAAGGGAAGCTAAAGCGTCTTAGAGAAAATATTATTGATATTATCATTTTTCATGGAGATTATAAGCAGTATTTTCATGGGAGATATGGAGATAGCTTCTCCTGGGAGAGAAAAGATATAATATTAGAGAGAGTATGCATTAGTAAAGAAGCATGTGATGCAATAATAAAACATGCAAAACAAGGAGCTCTTAATGAAATTGGAGGATATCTCATCGGAAAACCATCCATCATAGGAGATGAGAGAGATGGAAGATGAGGCAAATAATGAAGTAATAGATCTCGCGTATGAAGCAAGGAAGTTGAGTGAGGATAGATATGAGCGACAAAAAAGAATACCATGGTGGGATCAAGAGCTTCTCCAGGAAGCGAATATATTAGTTATTGGTGCGGGAACGCTCGGAAACGAAGTGTGCAAAAATCTTGCATTATTAGGTGTTGGTAATATTACCGTTATTGATTATGACATTATTGAGGAAGTGAACCTAAGCAGGTGCGTTTTAATGCGGAGTGAGGATAAAAATAGAAATAAGGCGGAAGTAGTGGCGGAGCGAATGATGGAATTAAACAGAGATATTAATGTAACTCCTTTGGATTGTGATGTTGTATACGAATACGGAAGTGCAAATTATAGGAATTTTGATGTAGTATTAATGACTGTTGATAATTTAGAGGCGAGAATATGGATTAACAGGTATTGTTATATGTGGAATACTCCCCTTATAGATGGGGGATTAAATGGTTTGGTATGCAGTGTGCAAGTCATAATCCCTCCAAAAACAGCATGTTATGAATGCACACTTAGTAATTTGGACTACAAAAACATACAAAGTAGATATAGCTGTTTTGGACTCTTAAGAAATGCGCCTGAAAGAAAAATAGCGATGGTAATAACAAGTTCTGCAATTGCAGGGGGGCTAATGACGCAGGAAGCCGTCAAAATATTACATAATAAGGTGCCAACGCTGGCTGGTAAAAAAGCTATTATAGATGGGGATACCGAGGAGTTTGATGTATTTTCGATAGCAAAAAGAGAAAACTGCTTGGGGCATTATCAAATTGAGCAAAATGATGCAATATACATAGAATTCTCAAACAAGTTTACGCTTCGTGAGCTTAAGGAATGCGTTAAAAATGTTATTAAAGATAATAATTTTCAGATAGAGCATGATAGGAGCATTATATATGGAGGTAAATGTCCTTCCTGTGGTAAAAAGAGAGAAATACTTGGATTAGTTGGAAAGATAAGCGAGAGCGAAATGATTTGTGACAAATGTGGTTCAATATTAGATATTAATACATCAGGATTCCTTATGTTAGATGATAGGACATTAGAAGAGCATGGAGTTCCAAGTAATCATGTGTTAACATTACATCTATCTGATGGCAGTTTTAGATACATTATACCAGAAAAGGTGAAATGATGCGAGGGAGGTGGAAAGGATGGAGAAAATTGTGGAAGAAAGTGAATCGTGATAGGACGATTTATGACCATAATTGAGAGGTGAATAAAGATGAGAATAAGAAAAAGATTTGAGCAGTTAAAAGAGGCTATTGAGAGGGCGAATCCACTGAGTAGAAAGGAGAGGCAGGAGGAGTATGAGAGGATAAGGCAAGAAGAACAGGAACAAATAGATACATCTCAACAAGAGGGAGAGACCCTGAGCGAAGAACGGAGCGATAATCATTTTGGAGGTGGAGAAGACCTAGAGATAGGTGAAGAGAGACGCATCTGGAGCGATGAGGGAGAGCTTGAAATAGGGGAGGAGAGACGCATCCGAAACGATTCAGCAGAGGAACTTAGTGATGATTTGGAAAAAGGAAGAAATGAGGGGAAGAGGAATTCGGATAGGTAATATATCTCCTGAAACTTCGGAAACACTCAAAATCATCGAACAATATGCCAGAAGCATGTTCATTGCAGCACCGCTGGTAGCGGGGGCCATGGGATCAGCAACGTTGTTATCAACAGGTCAATATGTTCTTGCAATTGAGTGTGCATTAGCTTCAAGTGCGTCCGCAATTGTCCTTGTTGCAACCATTTCTCTCGCAGATTGGATTTTAGATTGCCTATCTAAGAGAAGAGGAATCTGTGCTACATGCGGTTCAGAGGATAGAAAGCCTCACCCTCACCAATCAGATGCCATAGAAAAATACAAGATAGAAACAATGGGGTTATACGACGAGAAAGATCGTGTGATCAGATGGATAGTTTACAATATATTGTATGAAGAATTTGGAGGTAAGCATCCATATGAAGTGAAGAAATCGCTTGAAAGTGAGTATTCAAAGGAGACAAGCACTCAAAGGAAGCTTGAAGAGTTTGAAGGTAAATGGGATGCGAAGACCGTTTCCACTGTAAAGGACTTCTGCAAAGTGGTAAGGCATTTACCGCCTGGGATGAAAAGTGATGAAAATTCGGAAAAGGGGAGAAATGAGGGGAAGAGGAGTGCGGGTAGGTAAAATACTACAACGAGTGAGAGTTAGAAGTAATAAAGGAGAAACGGAAGTAACTGCTTTGTTCGATTCAGGTGCAAGTAGAACGCTTATAAGGGAAGATGTGGCGAGAAGAATAGGAGATGCAGTTAAATTACCAGTAAGAAGGGAGTTTATACTGGCAGATGGCGTGACTAAGATAAATGTAAAAGAAATAATAGCGGTGGTAATAATTATTGATGGATATGTAATATCATGTGACGCAGATGTGGTAGAGGTATCAACATACGATTTGATCATAGGTATTAACACAATGCGAGAGTGGGGTATTGTAATTGATATGATGGAAGCACCTTATACGGTAATGATGAGGCGGATGGAGGAACACAACGATGAAGAGCTTGAAATCGAGAAGGAAGAGCGGCGAAGAGGAAAGATTGAATTGGAATTCTACGATGAAGAATAAAAAACGCAAAATTAATCGTATAAAATTCGCTTTTTGCCATAGACGCACGGATAGAACGCTAAAGTTTAAGGGCATATATTTTCCAGTTTGCGCACGATGCACAGGAATTTATGCAGGTATAGTATGCATCCTGCTTATTTTTAAGTTTATTTATTTCACTTTTGACATCAGAATATTGCTAATAGCGAGTATTATGATCTTACCAACCGCAATAGATGGCATCACTCAATTATTAAAGCTCAGAGAGAGCACAAATTTTATCAGATTTGTCACTGGATTTTTTTGTGGTATAGGTTACGCAATTTTTGTTTTATCATTTTTCAAGGTGGTGAGCCTATGACAAATGGAGATGAAGATTGGTGGGTGGGATGTTGTTGCAGCGGTTTCTTATGGTGGTTTCTTTTATGTATTTCAATTACAGCGTATAATATAGAGCCTATATCTGCTGGTATATTATCGGTTTTTGCTATTATTATAGGATTTGTTGTGCTTGGATACTGGTTAGATGCTGATATTAATTATGACGCTCCTAAAGTCTTGACATTGATTGCCTTATTTATCGTCATCTTCTGTCATTATTTTTTTTCAATTTCTGATCCTCTACTTGCCGCTTTTGCTGCTATTTTACCAGCAATCACGACATTTATTATATTTGGTGGTATAATAATGTTAATATGGAATAAGTTAACTGTAACTAAGTCCATACCTGATACTGGACTTGATTTAGGAGAGACTGTACTTGATTTAGGAGAGGAGAGAATACCTCCTGATGCGATTCCTGAGCATGCGATATGTCCGATTTGTCAAGAAAATATAAGGGAAACTATCCACAGAGGTGTTGATAGATGTCCTGAATGTGGAGCATATCATCATAAAGATTGCTTCAGGGATTATGGCTGTGGCAATCCTGCATGTAGGCTAAGAGGAAGGTAGGAAATACTATCTGTTCCATATAATTTTTATATTTCCTAACACTCATTTTATTTTATCATGCATCAGGCATCATTGCGAGTGAATGAGCGAATGAAACGAGATTTCATTTCCATTTTTGACCTCTCTACTGAGGAATTGGAGCGAATTTTGAGCGACGCAGCGGAATTAAAGCGAGAACGACGAGAAGGGCGGAGAATTCGTGAAGATTTAGCGGGTAAGACGCTAACACTCATTTTTGAGAAGCCATCTACACGCACACGCATTTCTTTTGAGGTTGCGATGCGAGAGTTGGGTGGTTCAGTCATTCCACTTTCTTGGAAGGAGATGCAGTTGGGGCGTGGCGAGAGGATAAAAGAGACGGCGAAAGTGCTTTCTTCCTATGTGGATGCGGTATGCATAAGGGCATTCAAGCACGAGACGGTTGAGGAATTCGCTCTTCACGCAACGATTCCGACAATTAACGCCCTCACAGACAGGGAGCATCCTTGCCAGACGCTTGCAGACCTGCTCACGATTATTGAGCGGAAGGGACGCATAAAAGGGCTGAAAATAGTGTGGGTCGGCGACGCAACGAATGTCTGCAACTCGCTCATCGGAGGATGCGCACTCTTGGGTGCTGAAATCTGCGTTGCATGTCCGAAGGGATACGAGCCTGACGCCGAAATTCTGCGTAAAGCGCTTGCAATTTGCGAGGAAACAGGCGGAAATGTTGAGCTGTGCGTTGGAGGCAGTGAAGGCAGCGGGAGTGAAGGGAGCGGGAGTGAATTGCGAAATGCAGTGAAGGATGCGGATGTCCTCTGCACGGATGTCTGGGTCTCAATGGGCGAAGAGAGCGAGGCAGAAAAACGAAGGCGAGACCTGCATGCTTACAGAATAGACGGCGAAATTTTGAGCCTCGCTGCTGATGATGCGATTGTCCTGCACTGCATGCCCGTGCATATCGGCGAGGAACTCACTGAAGATGTTTTATATGGGGAGCATTCAGCAGTCTTTGAGCAGGCGGAAAACCGCTTGCACACGCAGAAGGCGCTGCTCCTCAAACTATTGTCAGAATAGATTTGTCCGATAATTTGACATTTGACGGGATTTGGCGGAATGGCATTTGACGAATTTTGGGAATTAATTTGAAACTTTATAAATAGTAAATTCATTTTGGAAGACAGGGGCGTGCAATGAGCGGAGGAGAAGAGGAGGAGCCATTCCCGCTGGACATAAATCCGATGTATGAGGGAGAGCGTGTGCGAAAGGAGCAGATGTTCGTTGAGCTCGGCGGACCGAAGAAGCCGGGATTTGAGCTCGTTATCTGCGAAGAGGAG
>Ga0136651_10002402_pt1 | contig 10281 bp, 8 predicted proteins | sample Mar14236cmmetaG_FD_94867 | JGI IMG/M metagenome (GOLD analysis project Ga0136651, IMG submission 94867) | Marine hydrothermal vent microbial communities from Guaymas Basin, Gulf of California to study Microbial Dark Matter (Phase II) - Marker... ...
TCAGAAGAATATTATAGGCAAACACATACATTTTATGCAATATGGGCAGATTTAAAAGATAAAATAAAAGATGTAAATGTATTTATTCGTGATCTGGGAGCACAAGCAATTGATACTTTTTCCTCTAGCTTTTCGAATTTAGTTATAAATATAGCACAAGGTTCTGAAAAGATGGGAGAAAGTTTGAAAAAGTTCTTTCTAAATCTCATTAATAATATAAATAGAACAATTATTCGTTGGCTAACAATGAAGGCTGTTATGGGGATAGTAGGAAGTTTTGGTCCACAAGCTGTTAGTGATTGGAAAATGGGAATGCCTGTATTTGCCGAAGCAACTGGCGGGGTACTCCCACAAATAGAAGCATTTAAGCAATTTAGTACTGGTGGAATAACTTCACGCCCAACTCTTGCAGTACTTGGAGATAATGCTTCCAAAAAGGAAATAGTAATTCCGGAGGAGAATATTAAATCTAATCAAGTATCAGGATATGTGAGGGATAGAGAAGGAGAAGGAATTACAATAGTAAATGTTCTTACTCCAGACGATATTGCACGTGCAATGTCAGCAAATACTGGTAAAAATGTTATTATTAATACTATTGGCGAAGATTTGAATAGACGTGGAGTTGTTTATAAAAAACTTAGGACTGGTTAATAGAAGGTGAGTATAATTGATTTTATTTCCATGTGGTACAATAAATAGTTCTGACTCTACTGGAACTCTCAATCATGTAACATATAGAATGTTTGAGCCAAATGAGAATAGTTCTAGTAAGAAAGTTTTTTATAACTTACTGTCTTCTTACGAAACTCAAATTCTCTCTACAAGACAAAAAGCAGAACCGTCTCTTTCTATAATATATACATACAAAGATATTTTCAATAAAGAGTTTCAACAGATAAAACATTTTGTATCACACAGAAGTGCTGAATTAAATTCATTTTATACAACTGATTGGGAAAATGGGTTTACCCCATCTACCGTTGCTTCAGTTGCAGGAAATTGGCAAATAGTAGGAGATTCAACTTTAGATTACTCAGCAACATCTAATATGAAATCAAATTATATAATGTTGTGGGATGGTAATAAATTTAGAGTTGGTGATGTTACTGTAATAAATTCTGCTACTAGATTGACAATGAATCCGAGTTATGGAAACTTGAGTCTATCAGATGCACAAAGTGATGCAAATGCATATCCAATATATGAAGTAAGATTTTCTGAAAACCCATTAAAAAACTTTGAGCCTTCAGTATTTATAGGAGGTACTTTATCAAATACTGAATTTGCTGGATATATGCATTCAGGTACTGTTTCTTTTATTTCTAAATATAAGGTATAAATTATGGCTTATGATGTAACAGCTACTTTTTCAACCGAGCAAGCAAAGTTAGAAGGATCATTTCCATTAGATATGTATGTGGTAAATGCATCTCTTACTGGAACTGATTATCTATATTATGTCAATAATAATAATGATGTATATGGGTATCAACTAAATGCTTCTGGAGATGTTACCGCAACAGAACAGCTTTATAGTAAGGCGAAAATAGGAAGAGATGATCTTTCCTCAAATACTTCTGGAGAAATAGGTGGGATTTCTCTCTCAGTGCCGAATGTTGATAGACAATTAGAAAGTATTGTGCAGGGGAATACTTATTTGAGGGGATGTGAAGTATATGTGCTTACTACATTTGCTCCACTTCTACCAAGTGGTTCTACTGCAAACCATTTAGGCAAATCTCCAGACCATAACGCTGTTTTAAAAGAAAAATTTTATATTGATTCTGTTACTTCAGATGAAAATACAGTTACATTTAATTGTAAATCAAAATTTAATCTACAGAATATAGTTGTTCCGGCTAGAATGTATAGTCCTGATTGCCAGTGGGATTTTAGAGATAATAATTGTGATCCAGCAGCAAGTGTGGCTGCTTCTTGGACTTCGTGTAATAACACACTTGATGATTGTAGACTTCGAAATAATCTTGCGAGATATGGTGGATTTCCATCTATTCCAAAGAAGGCTTTCATTGTTATATAATAAATACATAGGATTAAAATATAAGAATCTTGGTAGAGACTTTGATGGAGTCGATTGTTATGGATTACTCTATCTATTTTATAAAAATGAATTGAATATAGAATTGCCTGATTTCTATGATTTGGGGTATGAGAAAGAGTGGTATAAAAATTGTGAAAATCATATCTTAAATAATATAGGAACGAAATGGGTTAAAGTAGATAAACCATATAAAGTATTTGATGGACTTGTTTTCTTTTTAGGGACTAAAAAAGTTGCAAATCATATAGCATTATATATTGGTAAAAATAAGATATTACATATTTATGAAAATATTACATCCCGAATAGATATATTGGATTATAATTTTGAAAATAATTTATATGGAATTATGAGGTATCATACTTTCTTATGAGTAAAGTAAAAGTAGGATATAAAAATTTATTAGACGACAAGGCTATTTTTAAAGAAATAGAAGCCAATGCTTTGCTTACTGCTGCATATAAATATGCAAAATCTGAATCAGATGAAATATATAAAGCAGTTATTGATGAGAAAGTAGCTCTTGTATTGAATGATGAATTAATAGAAGTAGATAAGTGGAAATATATCAAAGTAAATGACGGAGATAGAATTGAAATAGTATCTACATTATCCGGCGGGAAGGGTAAATTTTTAGGCTTTTTGATGATTGCTATTGGGGTTGCAGCAATTGTATTTGCACCAGCAATAGCTCCAATAAGTCTTGGGACACTAGGTACAATTAATGCTTCTTCTATAGTGATGTTTGGTATATCTCAAGTCTTATCTGGAATGGCTAGATTACTCTTTTCTTCAGATCTTCCCAATTCACAAGGAGCAACACGAGAGACACAGACATACAGTTGGTCTGGTATAAAAACAACTGCTAGATCAGACACAAGAATTCCCATTATATATGGAACTTGTATGACTGGTGGAAATGTAATTTCTGCTTTTACTGATGTACATAATAATGACAATTATTTAAATATGCTTATTTCTCTTGGGGAGGGAGAAATAGAAGGTATTTGTCAAGAAAAAGATACTTCTTCTACTTGTTCAACTTCAGATCAATCTGATGCTGCGTACAAAGATCCAGCTATTTTTATAGATGACCAACCACTTAGAAATTATAGTGATGTAGAGTGGTGGTATAGAACAGGAACAAATACAGAAGATGCATCTAAAGATCAGTATTATCCATATGCACAGAATAAAATCCCATATTTTGATGGTGCAAGAGAACAAATAACTGATGGACGTGAAATAACTTCTTCTTGGTTGACTTATACTACTTCAAAAGAAGTAGATTCAGTTGATATTCATATAAAAACTCCTGCATTGTATGATTCATCTGGTGGTGGAAGCCCAAATCCTTCTTCTGTTACGATTCAATTACAATTCAAAGAAACAAGTGGAGGAAGTTATCATACTTATAATTTTACAAGATGGACACCACATAATGTAAATCAAAATGGGTATTTGGTAAAGGATTATATAGACGGTGGGTACATTTATGGAGATGTGAAGCCTCCAACATATTATATAAAAGCAGTTGACTTAAAATATACTACAGAAATTTCTCCAGAACCAGAAGTCCCAGATATAACTTGGGTAAGTGAAGCAACTTTTGAAGTAAAAGATGAAAATGATAATGTTAGATATGAAACAGTTACTTTTTCATATAGAGGTGCAGATGCTACTATACCAAACGTAGATCCATATGTTGTGCATGTAACTACTTCTATTCATACTTGGTATACTCTTTATGTATACAGCACTTCTACAACTACTACTAAATACCAAGTATACGGACTTACAAAAACAGGAATTGTAAAGACAATTCATCTAGATTTTAATCACATAGCAGATGCAGTTGGGAGAGCAAAATATGACATACAAATAAAACGTTCTTCAGACGCAACTTCTGATTTTACGGCGGCAAATAATATATATTTTAAGAATATAATAGAAACAGTAAACGGAGATTTTATATACCCAAATACTGCTTTGCTTGGTCTTAGAATAAAAGCTACTAATCAACTTTCCGGTGGATTACCAAATGTCAAAACGCTTGTAAAGGGGGTAAAAGTAGAAGTACCCGCAATAGAAGGATTAGAAGATTTTGATGATTTGTGGTATAATGATACATTAGATAGATGGGAAACTTCTAATGGAACTGAAAGAACTTGGGACGGAATCACATATACTTCCAATTCTATAGACGAGAACTTAGTAGGATATTGGGCATTAGATGAAAATACAGGAAATATTGCATATGATAGTTCTGGAAATGATAATGATGGAACAATCTATAATTCTCCTTCTTGGGTGGCTGGTAAAAGTGGATATGCATTAGATTTTGATGGAGCATCCGATCAGTACATAGAACTTAATAGTCCAGATGACGTAATGCCAGGAACGAATAGCATGAGCGTTTGTGGGTGGGTAAAGGGAACTTGGAGTGGGTCAAACTATGATAGATTCTATGATGCTTTTGTTATAAATTCCCAATCTAGTACTCAGTTTTTTGCCGGTGCCGATAATGGCACTGGAAAACTGAGAGTAAGATTTTCTGATGGAACAAATTACGCTGTCACTACATTCACAGATGCAACTTGGCTTGATGGATCGTGGCATCATGTTGCCGTTGTATACGATAGAGATGCAGGAAAAGCTTATGTGTATATAGATGCAGTAAAAAGTTCAACAGAGCTTGATATTTCAGCGATAACATTGAGTATTGATACAGTTACAAGTTTTCGATTCGGCATTGGTGGTTCACTTAATAATGATTTAAATGGTACTTTAGATGAATTACGTGTTTATAATAAAGCACTTTCTCAAGCTGAGATAACAGAGTTATATAATGATCCTCGTGGTAGATCAAATGAGTATTCTGAAAACTCTATGTTATGTGTTAGGAATTTATTACTTAATGATAGATATGGAATAGGAAAATACTTAACTACATCTGATTTATATAATAGTGGAATAGTTACTGCATTGAAAAGCTGCCATAAAAAATGGTACCCAACTGTTATAGATTATCTGAGTTGGTATTCGTCTGGTGTTGATTGGAACAGCAATTGGAATTTTGTAGTTGGCTCTGGTAGTGGGGATTCTTCTACACAAACAATTTCTGCAAGTAATGCAAATACGTATTCCATAGAAGTAAAAGCAAATGCTTTTATTTCCCAATCAGTAGAACACGATTTTAAAATAACTCTCTCTTCGGTTACTGGAAATAATGTAAATATCTATTTGTATGGCAAAGATTTATCCGGTACAAATATTTTATTTGGTTCGGTCTTAGATAAAGGAAATGGGCAACATACAATTACATTTACTCCTACAATACACGGAATAAGATCTTTTATTATAAAAATAGAGAATAAAGATCTTGCTTCTGGAAATACTGAAAATATAAGTTTTAATATAACAGCATTAGAATTAAAAAATAAATCTGATTCTGCCGAACATCTCCATACAATGAATGGAGTTATTGATAGTAAGCAAAGTGCTACAACCGCAATTTATGAAGCCTGTGATTCTTTTAGATGTTGGCCTGTATGGTTTAAGGGAAAATATAATTTTGTATTAAACGAAGATGTAACTCCAGTACACAATATAACTGCTGGAAACATAAAAGAATTTAGAGAATCTTTTACCCCCCTTTCCGAAATACCATATAAAGTAGAAGCACAATATTTAGACAAAGATTTAGATTATGAAATGAAATCTTTGGTTGCTAAAACAACTGACTCTACTATACCTAAAGCTAGAGAAAATACTGTTGGAATGAAGTGGCTTACTGATAGAAAGCGGGTTGAGAGAGAACTAAAATTTAGATTAAACGGATTAGTAAATGTAAGTCAATCTGTAAATTTTAAATGCGGATTGGATTCAATTCATGCAACAGCGGGGGATGTTGTAAATATCCAACACCCACTTCCACAATGGGGTAGTGGAGGAAGACTCCTATCATATAACCAAGCATCTGCTTTTGTTGTTTTAGATGAAGCATTCACTTTTGATGATGTAACTGCTAGTTTCTTAGTGAAGTATCAAACAGCAGAAAACTCTTTTATGACAGCTACTGTTGATACTTCTGGATTAAATAATGGAGATGTAGAACAAAAAATTACTCTAAAATCATGGCCATCTACAAATCCTAATGATGACTCAGTTTATTTGATTGGAAAAACTTCTTCTATAAAACCATTTAGACTCATAAAAGTAGCTAGAAATGCAGAAAATGAAGTAGACGTAGATGCAATAGAACATATAAGTAGCATATATAGTGAACCGACATTAGTTGTTGTGCGTGATAATTATTCAGATTTACCACAACATACTCCAGATATAAGACCGAATCCTCCTGTTTCGTTTTCTGTAACAACTACTGATGTAGATGCTGGAATTGGATTTGATTTTACAGTTGATGTCGGAGATCAAAATATAAAAGATACTGTTATACAGATGTCAACAGATCCAATAGTTGGTTATCAAACACTTTTAGTAATTGATTCAAACCAAAGAACTTCTAGATACGTAAATAATAATTTAGCAATAGGAACTACATATTACTTTAAAGCATTTTGTAGAACTGGCACGAAAAGTAGTAATGCAATATATACGAATGTTTTTATTAATCCAAATGATTACACACCAACTGCTCCTACTGGCATTCATATAAAAGGAGCTAGCCCAAATTCAAATACTTTCAATGATGTGAATGTTACAATACAATGGAATTCTGTTGGAGCAGTTTATAATTCTCCAGGACCATTGAGCGGATATGTAGTAAAAGTATATCACGATGCTCCAATTAATGCAAACCTGTTAAGAACAGCGTTTGTAAAATCAGAAGAATATACATATACATTTGATAATAATGTATCAGACAGTGGTATAGGAACTGCTTATTCAACTCTAGTTTTTATTCTTCAATCACAAACCGGAAATAATATTTCTTCAGAAGATTCTGTTCCATTTAAAGTAGTGAATTCTGCTCCTTCTACGTTAGGTACCGTAAGAGCCACTACTTCCTGGAATAATGTAGTATTTGATTGGGATAAAAGTACAGAAAATGACCATAAAATATATAAATGTCGTACAAAAGTTGGGAATCTGAATTATAGTTCATGGACAGAAGTGGATAATAATACATATGCATATACATTAAATGCAACAGATGTTTCAACTTACTCTGGTTCTGCAAATGTAAAAATACAAGTAAGAGATGTTGATTATTTTGAACAAGAATCAACAAATAATGCATCAGTAACAGGAAATGTAATTGTTTGGGCAGATGCCAATGATTATACTACAATTAATGGGGATAATATTGCAAGTTACTCTATAACTGGTAGTAAAATAGCAGTAAATGCCGTTGCTGCATCACAAATATATGTTGATAAACTTTCTGCTCTTTCTGCTAATATGGGTGAAATAACTGCTGGTGTAATTACTGGGGCAAATATTAGAACTTCAAGTTCTGGCAAGCGCGCCGTGATGAATAGTAATGGTCTTAGACTTGAGACAGGAGCAACTGCATATACTTATGGTGATTCAGCCTATAAATATGGAGATAGTTCTAGAAAATATGGAAGTGGAGTTTTGGGATATGTCCTTCACAAATCAAAAGGTATCCCATTTTATGTAAATGAAGAACAAACAGTTGCTGATATGCATATGTATGATAGAAGTTCAGATCCAATTGCAACAGCAGAAAGGGGAGATTTATGTGTTGTAAATGGGGTATTGAGGATTTGTGTATCTGGTGGGAATCCCGGAAATTTCGCTACTGTAGGACAGCAATAGGAGTAAATTATGGATGTAAAAGTTGTAATAACAGATCAAGATTTAATAGATTGTATTACTGATATAGCAAAATCCGTTGGTAAATCAGTCGATGAATATGCAACAGGAATCATTGATTCGTGGATACGAGCACATCTTAGAAATACATATATTGGCTATACCAGAAATGCAAATTTATCAGAACTAAAAACAAAAATTGGAAATTATTCACAAGTAAAAGTAATTAAGTAAGGAGTAAAGAAATGGCAATTTCGTTCCCCACAAGTTTAGATAGTTTTACTACTAAAACAGATAGCGTAGATTATCCACAGGCTATTGATATTAATGATGTTCAAGATGCTATTGAAGCATTAGAAGCTAAAGTAGGAGTAGATAATAGTGTAGTTACTACGTCACACGATTATAGGTTATCTCATATAATTCAAGATTATATCACAAGAGGATATTTTGAGAGACCATTATTTACCTATAATGGGGGGAGTACTGCATATACTTTTTTAATAGATGCAGGAGCTTATGTTGTAAAAGATAAATTTGCTTATTGGGATTCTCAACTAATAACAAACGCTCCTGGATCTCCTACTGCGGATACTTGGTACTACCTTTACCTTGATTATTCGGCCATTACAAACGGTACAAAGATAACCGCAAATGAGTTGGTTTGGTCAACAACTGCTCCAACTTGGAATAACACCTATCGCCAATGGATGAATGGAAATGACAGATGTATTTTTGCAGCCCTGACCGATGGAACCCCAAATAACTTTCTTGAAACATTTCATGATGGGAGTCTTAATATATATGCAAATTATATTGAAGATGTTTCTGGAGTAAATGTGTCTACTTCTTGGTCATCAACTATTGGGACACTTACTTTACCGGCATTTTGCAATAAAGCTTGTGTAACTTTTGCGTGGCAGTATGGAAATGGTACTTCTTCTTTATTTTGGAGAGTTTATGGACAAACAGGAACAACTGGACATTTTATATTAAGAACGAATTCAAGTGTTACTATTGCACAAATGACACAGGCTACAGTTATTACAGACAACAGCCAACGAATTGAACTAAAAGAAAGTTCTGCAACAACAAATACGTGTACAATAAGAACAAATGGTTGGTATTTTCCGGGGGGGATGTAAAATGGGGGTGATTTTATAAATGGCAGCATATAAAGAAGGATCTGCAAATGTAACAAATGGAAGCTCGGTTGTTACCGGTAATTCTACTGAATGGAATACATATGTATCTACTGGATATATTTTTAAACTAAATAGTGATTCTGTTTTCTATGAAGTTGCTGCTGTAAATTCTGCTACTAAACTTACTTTATCTTCTAGATATGTAAATGCTTCTTACCAAACAGATAGAACAAATGAACACGTAGCTACTTCTAATGTTGGAACAAAAGTATACTCTGGGTATTTAAATTACACTCCTATAATGCAAAATAGTGTGAGTATAAATGCCAGCTATGAAACATACACCGATGACGGAGCCGGGACATTAACAGGAACCCCAACCGGAAGTGGGAATATTGATTATGATAGCGGGCATTGGACTATTAATATGGCAGCTACACACAACGCAAGTGTTGACGTGACTTCTAGTTATAGTTCTGGAAATGTCCTTAATTCAATGAGTTACAGCGTTGTTAGAGATTATACTGATTATCATGGGTACCCAGAGATAAGTTCGCGAGATTTAGGATTTCAGTTTTTGATTACTCGTGCTCTTCGCATGATTGATTCTGATTTATATAATGCAAGTGTTAATGCAGTAACTGCTTCTTCTGGATTTGATGTTACTGCTACTAACCAAGGACTTACTCTAACTTCTTCTAACGGTACAAGATATAAAATAACAGTGAGTAATACAGGAACTATTGTATCTACGGCAGTATAAATTAGGTGATATTAATGATTTCATGGGATAAAGTAAAGTATTTTAAATCATTTGAGTTTGATGACCCAGATTTTCCCGGTTCTGGAAAAGATATTGATGGAGTATTACTTTTTCAACTTGAGAAATTAAGGAAAGAAACTGGTTGGCCAATTATTCCACATTGGAGAGTTGGCGGTTGTGTTGATGTTCTTGGGAATCATGGACATGCAACTCATTCTTATCACAGACTTGATATGGGAGCGAAAGCATGTGACTTTCATTTTGATACAAAGGCATCTAGTAGATATCAAACATTTATGGTTATGAAAATAGGATTTGGTGGAATAGGAATTTATCAAAACCAATGGTATTGGAATAATGCCATACTGTCGATTGGATTTCATGTAGATGTGAGACCATCTACTAAAGCTCAGATATGGAAAAGAGAGAATGGAAAATATATTTATTTACTAAAATAGGAGAGAAGAATGTTACCTTTAATAAGTGCTGGATTAGCAGTATTACCA
>Ga0136651_10002405_pt1 | contig 10275 bp, 9 predicted proteins | sample Mar14236cmmetaG_FD_94867 | JGI IMG/M metagenome (GOLD analysis project Ga0136651, IMG submission 94867) | Marine hydrothermal vent microbial communities from Guaymas Basin, Gulf of California to study Microbial Dark Matter (Phase II) - Marker... ...
ATCGAAACAGAGATAGATAAATGGGTAACACCAAAAATGGAAAAATGGGGTTATCCGCAAGCGAGTCCGGCAGCTAACGAATTATATGGTATTGACGGAATGCCTGAAGCCGAGGTTCAAATTAATATTACAGACCAGGCAGAAATAAAAATGACCTACTTAAGGGCATACCCGGAAAATGTCAGGAAGAACCTTAGAAAATTTCTTATCTACTATGAAGAGTTTGAAGCTGAAACTTACTTCTCTGTTTGGGATCGGGAGTTTTTCAGGATAATTGAAAAATAATACCGAACCGCTAACAAAAAACAGTGTGTATTTGGCAGATCGTGTTAAAATTGAAGACGACAGCAGCAATCATCGGGGCAAAAACAGGACAACGAAAAGTTAATCAGGCTGAATAATTGCCGGCCGGAACGATAAAAAACCATATTCCCTATCCATATGGTGCCATCCTATACGGCGGATGGGTAATTCTTAATTTTTTTTCTTTTTTTGATAACCTTCAATTACTTTTCTTGGTTCTTTTTCTTTATTTATAAGCTGCTTTAAGGCATTAAAAACAACAGCAAACTTTTTATCGTAATTTTCTTCTAACTTATCAATTTTATCTGCAAGATCCTTGTATGTTAACATTAAAGCTCGCATTTGAACAAATGTTCTCATAATAGTAATATTTACTTGTATAGCATAATCACTATTTAGTACACCCGCAAGCATTGCTACACCCTGTTCTGTAAATGCAAAAGGTTTAGCTCCCCCAAAATATCCTTTAGAAGGTATCACGTTTTGTGATACCACAAAATCAATCTCTTTATCTGTAAGCTTAAACATAAAATCTTCCGGAAATCGTTTATCATTTCTTCTAACAGATTGCTTAAGTACCTCTTCTTGGCGTAGTTTGTAACTACGCCACACTATCAATAGTCAAAAACCCTGCACCTGCAAGGTTTGGCGGCGCAAGCAGAAGAAATCCCAAACCCAACATCCTGATGTCGGGTTTTAGGAGTTATTCGTTACCTTTGATACGGATGGATAAAAGGGATCAGCATACACCGATAACTACGACGGCAATCATCATACTGCTTCTGCTCACTTCCTGTGTTTCTGCAGCCGGGCAAACAAGTTTCAGTGAACAACTTGCCGACTCTGCTCTTGTTTTAACCAGGCAAAACGTCCAATACGATCCGTCCTATTTTCAAATCGATTATCCCGATGGAGATATTCCTGCCGACAAAGGGGTATGTACAGATGTTATCATACGCGCTTATCGAAAATTAGGGGTTGATCTGCAAAAAGAAGTTCATGAAGACATGTCAGCCCATTTTGATGAATACCCCAAAAACTGGGGGTTAAAAACGCCCGACAAAAACATTGACCACCGGCGGGTGCCGAATCTTATGACATTTTTCAAAAGACAGGGCACTGTAAAAAAGATAACGCAAGATCCAAACGACTACAAACCGGGCGACATTGTATGCTGGAATCTGGGCGGCGGAATAACCCATATTGGCATCGTGTCGGGAAAAAAGTCAAATGACGGACAACGATATTTGATCATTCACAATATCGGAGCAGGACAAGTAGCAGAAGATATTTTGTTTGACTACAAAATCATCGGGCACTACGGTTATGAAAAACAATAAATCCACCAATGGCGCGCGTCTGACACAAAGCCCCTTCGAAAAAAAACGCCCATCAAGCGATGAGCGTTTTTAATCGATATGTTGTAAAACTAATTCCCTAATTTAATCACCAGGCCTCCGTTAAAATCGCCCTGAACGATGGCTGCATAGCTGTTCAGCGTTAAGCCTCCCCCACCGGTTCCGGCATAAAAGCCGACACTGCCAAAAAACATGGGCATCATCAGGCGGCCGCGAAGCATGATCCCCACACGGTCGGTAAACATAAACTTAACACCCAGTCCGAGTACGGCCGAAAACAAGACTCTGTCATCGTAATCGGCAAAATTGAACCAGGTAGCACCTACCGATACAGAACCGAAAGGTGCAATGTGGGAATTATTGGTAAACGATTTCAGGGTGCCTATCTGAAAGTAGTTGGTACTCATATCCGTTTGCTTGTCAGTATAACCCGAGTAAGCTGTAAATCTTCCCTCGCTTTGCATCCGCGTGTAGTTGATTTCAAGCTCAACAACACTCTGAAGAGGCACCAGAATAGATAAGCCGTAATCGACACCATCGGTTACTTTATATTTTCCCTCGTAAAAGTTTACGTGCCCGCCAAACATATAGCCGGCAAAAGGGACTAATTCAATACCACCCTGTGCGATGGAAAAAAACGGAATAAAAAGAGTTATTAAAAAGAGTTTAATTTTTTTCATTTTGAATTCATTTTGGTTAAAAATCGATTGCAAAGAAACAACAATTACACCAAAATGCGTCAAGCAACATTAATCTCTGTTCTTCAGATATATAGGACTATTCCGGACAATCTTGCCCGAAGGAGTTCTGTTAAATTCCGGCAGGAAAATGATTTCTTTAGGCAACTCATGCCCCCTTAGTTTTTGTTCCAGTGCCTGCCAGATCTCAAAAACTTTTCGTTCCGTGCCTTCCCCTTTCTCGATAAACAGCACCAGCTTCTCTCCCAGTTCGTCATCCTTTTTGCTTCCTATAAAGAAGTCGTTTGGAAAAACACCCGATATTTTGTGCTCTATTTCTTCGGGATGGAATTTTATTCCCCCGCTGATAATGACATGATCTATGCGGCCCTTTATCTGAAACATTCCATTTTCGTTCAACTCCGCCAAGTCACTGGTAACGATATCGTTTACGCCAATCTCCGGAGCATCAATAACAAGGCAGCCTTGTTTGTTCAGACCAACTGAAATTCCCGCTAACGGACGATACCATTCGGAACTGTCGGCGCCGTTCATTTTTCGCAGGGCGATATGGGTGCTGGTTTCTGTCATCCCGTAGGTTTGCCAAACCTGTGTAGACATACGCTGTATGCTTTTTTCCAGACTATCGGGAACAAATGAACCGCCAATGATCAGTTTGCTGATTTTTGCCAGTGTGGCTCTTCCGGCAGCATCCTGCAGCAGTTTAGACAACTGCAGCGGCACCATAGCTGCAAACGCCACTTCTTCAGAGATCATTTCAGGTTTTGATGAAGGTTCAGTGCAATACAGATCGAGGCTGCCAACCAATGCCCTTACCACCATCATTTTACCGGCAATAAACTGCATCGGTAAACAATGCAGTATCTTATCCTCAGGTTTCAGATCGAAAAAGGAAATAGTTGCCCTGGCGCTGGCTTCCATATGTTTCTTCAGCAAACGAATTTCTTTGGGCTTTCCGGTCGATCCGGAGGTTTTTACCAGCATATGATCTTCGGGGGAAAACCAGTCGAGGATAAACCGGTAAACTTCTTTTTCAAATTCTTTCGACTCCCTGCCATCACTCTTTTTGCGGCAATATTCCATCAGGCTCTCTTTTGAGAAAGGCCTGCCCGCCAGATAATATGTTTTGTTCTTATTGTCCATCCATGATCGGTTTCATATCCCATAATCCGTTGACGTTATAATGCAAATGGCCATCTTTTATGGTCAACGGAGACGGAAGGTTGTTGGTAAAAAGCTGTCCTGTGCCCAGTCCCTGGTACATATTACTGTTCAGTATAAACGTCCATTGCGCAATGGCATTCAGTCCGATATTTGCTTCGAGGGCAGAGGTCACCCACCAGCCGATCTTTCTTTTTTCCGCTTCGCTGATAAACAATTCACTTTGCCGCCAACCGCCCAACAAGCTTGGTTTAAGAATGATGTATTGCGGATTTATGGTATCCAGCATTTTGCTGATCTTTTCCGGGTCACTGATACCGATAAGCTCCTCATCCAGTGCCACAGGGACCGGCGACAAGGCGCAAATACGTGCCATCTCCTCCCATTGGTTTTGCCGGATGGGTTGCTCGATGGAGTGCAACTGCAATTCGGCCAGACGCTGCAGTTTTATTAAAGCTTCTTCGGGCGAAAAAGCCCCGTTGGCATCCACGCGCAGCTCCATATCTTTTTCCGGAAATTCGCGCCTGATCCCTTTCAGTAACGTCAGTTCCTCGTCAAAATCAATGGCACCGATCTTCAGTTTGATGCAACGAAATCCCTGTTCCACCTTTTCTTTGATCTGCCGGCTCATCTCTTCAAAACTGCCCATCCATACCAGGCCGTTGATGGGGATGCTTTCCTTTCCCGCTGTAAAACCGGAAGGGAACAGGATACGGGGTATTTCTGCGTTCAGGTCTTTCAAAGCCGTTTCCAGGCCAAAACGGATGGAGGGAAATTCTGTCAGGCCTTCTTCCAGCCAGTACGCATGGCGATTTATGTCTCCGGCCACTTCAGACAGTTTTTGTTCAAAATCAGGCCGGTCGTCTATACTCAGCCTTCTAATGATGCTGCACTCCCCTATTCCTTTCTTCTCCGGCGCCTGGTCATCGTAAACGACAAGAAACCACGAATCTTTTTTTCGCAGAACTCCTCGTGAAGTTCCTCCCGGCTTTTTAAAATGGAGCGTATGTTTCTTGTAAAAGGCTTTGAGCATTATGAATAAATTATCAAAGAATGAGTAAATAAATATCTTTTTATACTGACCCACCCCTACCCCCTCCAAGGAGGGGAATAATAGGAATTTATTTACTCATTCTTTCTGTTTTTACGAATACTTCATCGTATAAAAATAACAAACATCTGCCATAACGCAGCTTTTTTGCAGGCAGTATTTAAATAAACAGACCGATCCCAAAAACAAGTACGAACAATAAGGTTCCCAAAGCCGTCTTTTTCAGGTATGGATCCAGTTGCTTTTGATCGTTTACCTTATAAATACCTATCAAATTGGCGATAAACAACGGAAGGGTGATCAGAAACAGAAATTCCCAATATGACTGATAAGTAAGCAACACATAAATAAAGCTTGCCATGAATCCGGTACCGATTAGAAATGTCTGGTATCTCCGAGCTGCCTGATATCCAATCCGTACGGCAACTGTCTTTTTCCCCGACTGAAGGTCGTTTTCCATATCGCGCATATTGTTCAGGTTCAACACAGCCGTACTGAAAAAACCCAGTGTAGCTGCCGGCAGTAAAATAAGCCAGGGAAGATTTTGTGTGTTCAGGTAATAGGTACCGAGAACCGCCAGCAAACCGAAAAACAGAAACACGAACAGGTCGCCCAGTCCGGCATATCCGTAGGCCGTTTTTCCAACCGTGTATTTAATGGATGCCGCAATGGCCGCCAGTCCGAATAGCAGAAAAAGCAATGCTTTCATCCATTCACTTCCGAAACTTTCAACAATCAGCCAGACGCCGGTTATCAGCGTCAATACTACAAAAAGAAACATCGCTGCTTTCATCTGTTTCGGGCTGATCTCGCCACTTTGCACCGTACGCTGCGGCCCCAGACGATTATCATTATCCGTACCTTTCACGGCATCACCGTAATCATTGGAAAGGTTGGATAATATCTGTAGAAAGATCGTTGTTACCACCGCTAAAATAATGATCGTCCAGTGATAAGTTCCGCTGTGAACCGCCAGAAAGCTTCCCATTAAGATACTGGACAAAGCAAGGGGTAATGTTCTCAGACGAAAAGCTTTAACCCACGAATTAGCTGATGGCATAATACTGAATTAAGGAAACTTCGGATATTTATGAAAATCGGGGTCTCTTTTATCCAGAAAGGCATGTTTTCCTTCCTGGGCCTCATCGGTCAGATAATAGAGTAAAGTAGCGTTGCCGGCAAACTCCTGCAGTCCGATCTGGCCATCCAGTTCGGCATTCATCCCCAGCTTGATCATGCGCAAAGCCATCGGACTGCGTTTGTGCATAGTCAGGCACCAGTCAACCGTTTCGTCTTCCAGTTTTTCAAGTGGCACCACTTTATTTACCAGGCCCATCTCCAGCGCTTCCTGTGCCGAGTACTGTTTGTTCAGAAACCAGATTTCGCGTGCTTTCTTCTGTCCGACGATAGCTGCCAGATAAGACGATCCCAGCCCGGCGTCAAAACTGCCCACTTTAGGTCCGGTTTGGCCAAACATGGCGTTTTCAGATGCAATTGTAAGGTCGCAAACCACATGCAGCACATGGCCCCCACCGATGGCAAAACCGTTCACCATAGCAATTACCGGTTTAGGCATCGAGCGTATTTTCCGCTGGACATCCAGCACATTCAGACGGGGAATACCGTCTTTTCCAATGTAACCACCTTTACCCTTCACGTTCTGGTCGCCACCGCTGCAGAATGCCTTGTCGCCTTCACCTGTCAAAATGATGGTATAAACATCCTGGTCTTCCCGCAATATTTCCAGAGCTACCGCCATTTCTGTGGTGGTTGTCGGTGTAAACGCATTGTAATACCGGGGACGATTGATGGTGATTTTGGCGATATGTTCCCAATATTCCAGCCTGATCTCTTCAAATTCCCTGAGAGGCTTCCATTTTCTTTTACTCATGGCTCATCTTTGTATTTGGTAACGAAATTATAAATATTTTCGGTCACCTTATGAGTATTTGTATTTTTGACTCCTAAAATAAATCACTTTGACCTATAAACAATTATTCCCGACCCTGGTTTTCCTGTTTTTATTCACTTTTTCAGTTGTAAGCCAGGAACACCCGTCGATTCACCAGACCGAATACGAAAAATATAAAGACCTGCCCAAAAAGGCTTCGTTATTCGATCCTTCGGGAGCTGGCATTGTTCCGCTGCGAAATGTAGCGAAGCGAACACCAACTTCAGCAGTATTCGGCTACTTTCCTTACTGGAAATATCCTGAGTCGGTAGCCGATATGCAGTTCGATTTATTAAGTCATATTGCCGTTTTTGATTTTTCGGTATTGTCAAACGGCAACCTGTCGCCACCATCGGCATGGCCATGGACCGACCTGATCAATGCTGCCCATGAGGCCGGGGTAAAAATTATTTTAACTGCTGTGAATTTTACCGGTTCGCAGATTCATGAGTTATTAACTGACCCGGACATTAAAGAGAATTTTTTCGCACAACTTAAAAGCTATTTGCAGACCTATGATTTGCAAGGTGTGAACATTGATTTTGAAAATATATACCAAAGCGACCGGGGTGATACGTTGAATGGCTTTATGGCTGATCTCTCCCTGTTTTTACACTCGGAGTTGCCCGGATCAGAAGTTTCTATTGCCGTTCCGCCGGTTAACTGGGGCGGGTGGCAGTTTACCGGCCTGGCTGAAGCATGCGACTATATTTTTATTATGGGGTATAATTTTTATGGCCCCTGGAGCTCAACAAGCGGCGCCTGTGCTCCTTTGACAGGAGGCAGTTACAACATCAGCAGGACAGTTAACAACGAGTTTGCTGCCGTAGCTGAAAATGACCCTGATAAACTGATCCTCGGTGTACCTTACTATGGCAACAGATGGGAAACAGAAGACGGTGAAGCGTATTCAACAGCTATTGACCACACCAACCAACCTACATACAGCATTGCTAAAAACACAGCTGATGAACATGGCAGCCTGTGGGATGGAGTCAGCCAGACACCCTATTGCAGTTACATTGAGAATGAAAGCTGGTACCAGGTGTGGTATGATTCGGATACCAGCCTCGGTTTAAAATATGATTTGGCAGAAGCGTTCGATTATAAAGGTGTCGGTATGTGGGCACTGGGCTACGACAGCGACAAACCGGAATTGTGGGATGAGATAAGGAGAAGATATACAGGTGCTTCGGCTATTGGTGAAGTTCGCCGGAATCAGGTGGAGATCAGTATTGTCAATACGGAAGAAAATAATCTTAAGATCAGGTTTTCCGCCGATGCAAACGACCAGATCACCCTTGTACTGACTTCCATTACAGGCAGGGTTATCTGTCAACACAGTTATAAAGCCACCTTTTCAGGCATTCAGTTAACCGAGATACCTGTCAGGGATGTGCTGCAAGGGATTTATATCGTAAAAGTGTTATTACGAGGCGGAAACTCTTTACGTATGGGAACGGTGAAGATATTGATCTAAGGCTTTTGGGGACAGTATCGTTTTCAATCGTAAAAATACCAAATAAACCGGTTGGGCCGGTTAGGTAATGGATTTGTTTTGCTACAGCACCAGTCATGCTTGCGCGCAGGCCAGGCGGGAAGACTGGCGCCAGTTGGGTTTTTGTTTGTTCCAAGTCTCACCAATGCTTTAGCCTGTGCGGGAAGACTTGAAACAGTGGGGGTTACCTGAAATGTTTGTTGCTGTTGTTTAGCTTCGCCCAAGTCCTGCTTTCGCACAGGCCAAATGGGAAGACTTGCGCGAGTGGGGGTATAACATAATTAACTTTTATCGGCTTGCCCTTCTGCATTGCAGGCTTCTCAAACCTGATTAATTTTGCTACTCTTAGTGCTTCTTTATCTAAGTCTTTTCTAAAATGTTATAGTTATTTTGTTTGTATTAAATTTGCCAGTGTACAATGTATATTTACCAGCAACTTTTGGCAACGTAGTTTTTCTATATATGTATTTCATTTGATTATTACCCCCAAAAAAAGAAGTATTAACATAATCTAGAAAACTATTTGGTTCTACGGAAAAAGTATAACAACCTTTAAGTAATTTAAATCCAATAAGATTGTAAGTGTCTGTATAAATTTCCCCGGGTTCCACGAAAACAAACTTGTCTTTAAGTTTATTTAATATTTCTTCAGGCGTTATTTCAGAGGCCGAGTAGTCTATTTTAATCTTATTTATTGAATCGGAATAATTATTATATAAGGATGCATAAGTATCCGCTAATTCATCATTTATTATTGCAATTTCATGTTCTTTATTTGGATCTATGCTATCTGATATAACTTCCCACGCGTTTAAATAATAAGGAGAAGCACCTAGCCTTACTAAATATTGCGATTTAGAATAATTCCCATATTTAATTAACTTATTATTTACTTCATTTTTTTCGATAATTCCGCCCCTAAGAATTATTGGAAAGTCATTCACTTTTTGCGAAACTTTTAAAAAATATAACGAGTCATCAGAATTGTTTCGATAAGTAATATTCAAGTATGGAACACAAAATTTATCTGCATTTAAAGAAAATGGATTTATTTTGTTATCCCAAAAGACTGAAAGTTCAACTGATATACACTGTGATAATAGCTGAAAACAACTAAATGAAATTGCTATAAGTAAAAATATTTTTTTCATAATACTTGCTAAAAAGGATATACAAAAGAAGCTGATGATGTCCAACCGAAATTAACATAACTCAAAGTTCTAAAATATGTTGGATATTGAGCTGCCAAACTTCTTACGACATCAGGTGTAAAGCTATTTAACTGCAAACCTCCTAAAGAATGTTGGTAACTGTATGCATGAAATTCTAACAAATCAATAAAACCGGGTTTAGATATAAGACTTGTAGATTGACCTGCCAAAGCTGCATATTGAGATACATGAACTAGCTCATGACCCATAGTAAAAAATAATTGTTTGGCACTCGTAAAAGCTAAATTCTTATTAAAATAAACATTTGAACGCCCAGTTAGAATACCCCCTCTTTGTAAATATCTTGTAGCTCCTGAGGCTCCAACCTTGTCCATTTTTAATTGTAGTTTTGCAGGAACGTTTTCGGTTGTAAATTTATTTATTTTATCCATAGGTGCATCTTCATACCATGCTTGTTGAGCATCCGAAAGAAATTTATCTGTTGCAGGTACTGCTTCATCTACTTCTACACCGATAGTTTCACAGCCTTTCTGGAATAGGGTCATTTGCCTATTATATTGAATTACCCCCCGGATTCCGCCTATAGCAAATCCTGCAGCAGCACCAATTCCAGCACCAATTAGCCCTTTCGTTAATATGTTATAATTAGTACCTAAAACAGTATTGTCCAAAGCTGCTGTCCCCGCACCTGCAACAAAACCTGCTGCTGCACCACCGGCTGCACCGCTAACTGCCCCAGACACTATGGCACTACCCCCAATACTAATTGAACTACTAACAGCACCACCTATTCCCCCCGAGATAGCACCAATTCCGGCAGAGGCTATGGTATAATAAGTTAAATCCCATCCCCTTAAACCTGCTGCTCTTCCTGAAATGTAACCTACAGCACCACCAATGGCAGCACCAATTACAAGATTTATCCACTCCCCATCCGGGTCGGTATATTTCAGCGGATTGTTCAGCGCATAGCTGTAGCGGTTGAGGTTTTGGGTGTAGCCGGGGGCCTGCACAAAGTTGTCGGGGCTTAACATGCGGGCCAGGACCGGGTCGTACATACGGCCATTCATATTTATTAAGCCC
>Ga0136651_10002406_pt1 | contig 10274 bp, 8 predicted proteins | sample Mar14236cmmetaG_FD_94867 | JGI IMG/M metagenome (GOLD analysis project Ga0136651, IMG submission 94867) | Marine hydrothermal vent microbial communities from Guaymas Basin, Gulf of California to study Microbial Dark Matter (Phase II) - Marker... ...
ATGCACAAAAGGGAATACATTTCAAATGGGAAGGGATCGTATCAAAGAAATTGTCGGAATTGAATATCCAACCAGTCGTGCCAGAAGAAATCGAAGATCTCAATGGATACATAATCGATGCCCTTGTGAAATCATGGCAATTGTCTGAGGAATTCTATAAGATAGAAAGCGAAGTTTCTCAGGAAACGGGTGGAATGAAATCTGGAAATTATTCTGAAATGTTGTTTGAGAAAACAAAAGACATTGTTCAATCTCAGCTTCAAAATTCTGTGAAAATGGTTGCCGATATAATCTACACAGCATATGAAAGATCCAAAAATCCAACCGTTGAACCCTATTATATATCCATAATTAAAATCTATCACTGGAGAGATGATAGATATGTAACTATAAAGAATTTGGGAAAAAAGGGTTGGAATTTGAAAGGATGGCGGTTGTACTGCTATTATTACGAAACAGGGAGTGTATCCAATTACTATGAATTTTTGAGAACTATAATCACCCCCAACGAAGAGATAAGGATACATTCCGGACCAAGAGCCACACGTATGAGCAGAGCGAAGGAGTTATTTTGGTCGTTGAAGAGAATATGGGGAGATCATGCCGAAGCCATTTTGATGGATGATAACAAAAGGATCGTGGATCTCTACGTTTACTGATAACGATAGCGCTTGAAATAAAAAAGCCAGGGAATATTCCCTGGCTTTTTTATTTCGATTCCGATAGATCATTTTTTGAATTTCAACGTTTTAATTTCAAATGGTCTGAAGGAGATCTCCTCTCCACTGTTAATTGAATTCACAGTATCCTCGAGAATATTCGTTATTTCAGCATCGACCTTGAATTTGAATCTTGCTCTTTTTCCAAATGGTTCATAGAATCTCACAACCACATCATTTGTATCCTCTGCTTTCTTCAGGGCACTCATAACAACATCCTCGGAAAACTCAAATTTTTCTCTTAAAATCTTTACGGAATCTTTGAACTTTCCTGATGTGGTAAGCATTCCAGTATTCAAAAGAATCGCATGCTTCAAAGTGTTCAATTTCCAGTCTTTGCCATGAGGCAAGATGGTAAACGTGACATGGTGTTCTCCTTCATCTGAGAAGAAATCCGGTGCAACTGCTCCCCTGACTATCGATAATCCTATTGTAGAGTTCTCAACGGAACAACCATATTTTGAATCGTTTGCAACACTGACTCCAAAATCTTCTTCACTCAAGTCAAGCCATCTGTGATACGGAACTTCGAATTTCGCTATCTCGTAGGATGTGTTTCTTGTGGTCTTTCGTTTGATGTTTCCAAAGGCTATTTCATATGTCGCCTCTCTTGCTAAAACATCAACAGGTAACTCCAATTTCAGGAGATATCTTTTTGTGTGCCAATCGATATCAAAATGAACATCGATTAAGGAATTTTCTGTGTAAATTCTGAGAATCTGGTTTATCTTGGAACCTTCGAACTCGTACTTCAAAAGTATGGATGCTGTAGCTGGTCCCTCATCGAGGACTTCAACATTTTTTGGAACGAGATAAACCTTTTTTTCAGTATCGGGTGCTATTTCCCAACCATCGAAGTTAGGTGGTATATCTCTGAATGCTACGAGACGCATACCGGGTTCTTTGAAGAGATCTCTATTGAATTCCTTACTTTTGATTTTTACGCTACCATCTTCGGCAACTTCAACCTTTATTTTTGAGTTTTCAACCGTTTTTGATGAGGTCGAGATATCACTTTGAAGATTTGTAATTTCTTCTTTGCGTTCGAGAGTTAGGGTATCGAAAGCATCAATTGTAGAAGTCGAAACAGCGTATGTTTTACTATCTTTACCTTTTTGAACGAGCAATTTGTTTTCGTAATTTCCTTCTTCCAAATCCACATCTCGAAGCACAATTGGAAGTTTCAAATTGGTTGGATTGAAGATGCTAATCGTATCGGGTGCTTTCTCAGTGAGATTCTCAATCTTTTTAGCCATTAATCCATCGAGTTCTTTCTTCGATTCTTCGAGCATTTCTCCAAATTCTTCATAAACTTCCCTGATGGAGGATCCTGGAAGAACATCGTGAAAATGAGATTTCAACAATCTATCCCAAGCTTTGTCTAACGGCTCGGTAGGATAAATTCCTCCGTTCATGAAATCTATCGTGGAAATCACCTCGGCTAAGTAGAGCTTGTTTTCTAATAAACGATTCAGTTTTTTTATTATCGATTGATTCGTGTAAGTTCCTCTGTGAAATTCGAGATAAAGTTCATCTTCCCATACTGGAAGATCTTCGAATTTTTCACTTTCGAGTACATCATGAAATCTTTTGATTTCAATCTCCGGGACACCAGGTAGTCTCTTGTATTCTGGATATATATCCATCATTTCATCCGTTGGTCCACCACCACCATCACCGAATCCGAAGGTGAGTAATCTAAAGGGAACCAAGCAATTATTTTCAATGTGCTCGTCCAAATGTGCTTTTATGTCCTCAGGTGTTAGAGGCGAGTTGTAACCATTTTTACCCATATACAAATGGACAATTACCTCCGAGCCATCGAGACCACGCCAAGTGAACCAAGAGTATGGAAAATCGTTTTTATCGTTCCAGCCGATCTTTGTGGTTACAAAATAGTCTATTCCGGCTTGTTTCATTATTTGTGGCAATGCCCATGTGAATCCAAAAGCATCCGGTAAAAAGCCAACTTTACATCTTTTACCAAATTCCTTCTCGAAAAATTTCTGCCCCTTCAAAAATTGCCTCACAAGCGATTCTCCGGATGTTGCGTTCGAATCGAATTCAACCACACTTCCACCGATGAGCCCCCATTTTCCTTCCTTGACTTTCTGCTTAATCTTTTCATACAACTCAGGTGAAAGTTCCTTGAGGTCGTTATAGTACGCGCTGGAAGATTGCAAAAATTTGAAATCTCCGTATTTTTCCATCATTCTCAACGCATTCGAAAATGTTCTGATGAATTTTCTTTTGGTTTCCTCGAGTGGCCAGAGCCATGCATAATCAATATGAGCGTGCCCCATCGCGTATATTTTTATCGCTGGTTTGTATTTCTTGGCTATCTCTTCCATCTCCTTCATCAGAAACTCAGATGCATCGATTATGGATTTTTTGATACTTTCATCCAAAGTTATTTCTTCTTCAACCTTGAATTCCATTGGAATATATGCCCTCGCCATTTTAGCCAACGATGGATCATTTAAAATTCGCTTCATGTACTCTTGAGTTGAAGAAGGCAATTTCATCAATCCAAGGGCTTTCTCGAAGGTCTTGTAAATCATCTCCTGAAGGTATTCATCCACAACTTCGAAGAGCTCTGCTACGAGATCGAATCTTCTAAAACTTTTTAAAATGTCTTTATCGAAAATCAGTAGATAGGCTCTTTCAAGTTTTGGTTCAGGATTATTCTCACCAAACAATCCCCTTGGTACACTTTCGATTTCGATGACATGCTCATTATCATCACAGAATTTGCTGATATCTAAATACCTGTGGTGTGGATTGATTTCTCCAAAGGGTTTACCATCTATCTTTACTAGCGATTCACCACCAGTCCAGATATCCAAACAAACCATAGAATCGTCAGCTACATTTGGAAGTCTCAAAGTGGTTTTGAAAACAACTGGAAATACGCTTGGATCCCATTTGTATCCAACCTCAACCTCCTCTTCTTTTTCACCGTTTGTGAATAACCAATTCCTTATCATCTCGTTCTTTTTGATGCTCAGACTGAATAGTTCGCTCGCTTGCCTTTTCATCCTTTGATAGGTGAAATCTTTACCACCAAACGCACTTCTTTTAGAAAATTTACTCGTGTAGTACATTTTCTTTCCCCCTCAGTTTTGTTTAGTAACTTATCATAACATATAATATCATTAAAGCTTTTTATCATTCAAGTGATCAAAAATTCACTTTTCAGATCGGATGTGGATTGATTGGTACGTTGTATAATAATATACTCAGGTATAAGATTCAAATCGTTTGAAAGATAGTTTTTAACTAATAGTGGCGATGATATACGATAAATCAGAAGCAGATGAGTATTATTGAAATCTTTGAAAAGTCTGAAAAGTAATAGCAAGTGGAAATAAGATCCCTCACATACGTTCGGGATGACATTTTTTGTTTTTTTGTCGTTCCAATGATATTTTCTTATTTTTGTCATTCCGAGGAACGATAGTGACGAGGAATCTTATTCTAACAAGCAAGAAGTTTTTTTGTATCAATACTCTTAGTTAACAGAATTGTTTGAAACTTTGGAGGGGTTCCCATGGCGAATTCTTGGGAGTACTACAACGAGATTGCTGCAAAATATGATTACATGTATGAAGAACCATATTGGAAACTTTATCATATTTTAACGGAGAAACTGATAGAAGACTTTTTAAACCCTGAGATACTTAAAAATTCAATTGTTCTCGATCTTGGTAGTGGAACAGGGCGTTGGGCAATTTACTTCGCCGAGCATGGTGTTAAAAAAGTGTATGCCTATGATCCAGCTTCGAAGATGCTTGAAGTAGCTAAGATGAAATCCAGGCTCTGGAAGCTGGATAAAAAAATAGAGTTTATAGTTGGTGAAGCAGAAAAAATGCCATTTGATTCTGAATGTTTTGATATTGTCAACGCGCAAGGAGATGTATTAAGCTATGTTCGAGACCTCGACAGTGTGATGAAAGAAATAAACAGGGTTTTAAAAAAGAATGGACTTTTGATAGGTTCTGTTGATAGTTATTATATGTTTCTCAATGATATTGTCTCGAAGGTTGATCTTAGAGAGCTAAGAAATTTCGAGAAGACTAAAAAGGCCCTGATAGGAGATCTGAGCGTCAGTAAAAAACTCTTTGTAACAAGAACCTTCTCTGTCGAAGATATCGAAAAGTTGGAGAACTATGGATTCAAACTATTGGATTTGGCTGGAAAGGTTGTTTTTGGGCCATACGATGAAAAAAAGTTGGCTCGTTTTCTCGATGATGTGGCAAAGATAGAATATAAATATTGTAGAAACAAAGAGCTAATAGGAAAAAGTGAGCATATCCATTTCATTTTACGGAAAATATGAGATTAATTGTTTTCAAAATAGCTTTTTATGGCCTTTGATATGCTGTCCGTCAATTTGTTTACGTAATCACCGTTCAGTAATCTGACTTCGACAACTGGATTCGAGATGAAATCGCATTCTATCAGTATCGAGGGCATTTCTGTGTATGCGAGTACAGCGAATTCACCTTTTTTGACACTTCTAACCTTTAGACCATCTTTTGCTATTTCAGAGAGCAGATACTTTGCTATTTTTTCACTTTCTTTTGTGTACGAATCTTTCTTCATGACTCGTATTGCGATTTTATCTTTGTCCTTTTCAGGATCAAGATTCTCTTTCCAGACGATCCTTCTGACATAACCGTCTTCCGAAAAGTCGAAATAATATATTTCCATTCCCTCGACGGTTTTTTCTTTATAAGAATTCAGATGTAAGCTAACGAAAAGATCCGCTTTCACATCGTTGGCAAATTTGGCACGATCGTATAGATTCACATATTCATCGCCTGTTCTCGTGTAGAATATTTCAAATTTTCCGGTAGCCATTAATTTGTTTCCCAAGAGTTTCGCTATTTTCAACACTATGTCTTTCTCCAATCCGCCGAAGATTCCAACAGCTCCAGAATCCACGCCTCCATGTCCTGGATCGATAACCACGCGTATTTTCCTACCTTTTCTCTTGTATTCGGTTTTCGATTCGGATTCTTTTATAGGTTTTTCAGCTACCGTATTCTGTTTCAATGTGGTTGATTCTCCCGTTCCGAAATCGAAGATAAAACGACTTCCGTTCTCTGGAACGACGGAACATCTTGTGTTTACATCGAATTCAAAAACCGCTCTGACAGTTGATGGATTGAATTGTACAAGATAGAAACTCTTAAGACTTTTCGAATTTACTTTTTTATCTATTCGCGGAGGATCTATAAAGGAGCCAAAAAAATCCACAATCAAATGTTGTGTTTTCTTCTCGACTATTTCATATTCAATATTTCTTTCAAAATCGAAAATGATTCGTGTTTTTCCATTGGATAAGATGTTCAAATTCTCCAAGGTTGCCAATCCAAGCTCTACATATATCAATTTCTTGGTTGGGTTATATTTGAGCTTAAAACCGAATATATTTGCAAAATCACGAAGTGGTATATAAGAACGACCGTTGGCAATGAAAGCTTTGTTTGCAGTTTGGATGAATTTGTTGTTGAACCACACCTTCCCTGATCTGATGAAATATTTCAATTCTGCTTTGCCGTAATAGAAGATGACACATTTGTATATGGGATCCCAATCTAAATCTGCACCAATCGCATCTGCAAGGGCAGAGGACTGAACGTACAATACGTTGTTTTTCAATACAAATTTATCCTTTGGTATATTTTGCCATCCAATTCTCAAAGACAAAGAAAAGGCAGAGAGGGAGAAGAAAAAAATCAGAAGAGTGAACAAAATTCCTCGTCTGATAAGACTTTGAATCCGTTTCTTGTTAAAATACTGCAAGTTACTCCGCTCCCTTCAACGAGTTTGTTGTGAAAACTGCCATCATATATTCTCCCTTTTCCACAGGAGGGACTTCGAGATTTCAATATAATTATATCAGGTGAGATTTTTTTTGCGATTTTCAAAGCTTCATTTGCACCCTTTAGGAAATAGGATGTTACATCCTCACCAAATTCATTTACTACTTTTTCTCCTCTGATCTCCGATCTGGGTCTTGGAGTGCTTAAACCTCCAAGTTGCTCAGGACAAAAAGGGACGACGATGAATCCTTTCAGAAGATCCATCAATCTTGTGTTTCTCGAAGATTTGCCATCGTATCTGCAATTTATGCCAATTAAACAAGCACTGATCATAACGATCATTTTTAATTACCGCCAACTCCCTTCGAATTCGAAGGAAGATTCGCGTATTTGAAAGGAGTCGTTGGTAAAAAAGCCAAGGGATTTTCCAGATCCTTTCGATATCGAACTTCAAAGTGAAGATGAGGTCCTGTGCTGATTCCTGTGTTTCCAATTCTACCGATTATGTTTCCCTGTTTCACTGTTTGACCCGCATATACATCTATCTTACTCATATGGCTGAATCTGAAAGTAAAATCTTTGGATTGCATTTCGACTGTCAAACCATAGCCGGATCTCCAACCGGTGTAAGTGATCACACCATCCAAAGGTGCAAATATCGGAACACCCTCTGGAGCAGCTATATCAACACCAGTGTGAAATTGCCTTTTACCAGTTATGGGATGTATTCTCCAACCGTAAGGTGAGGAAATTTCACCGTATACGGGCCAAATGAGCTTTCCACTGATGTTGAAATATTTACCGATTATGTTTTTAGGGATGAATATCTCTTCACCCACCCTGAGGACTTTGTTGGTTGTAAAACCATTTGCCATGGCTATACTCAGTGGATCGGTGAAGAAATACTTGGCTATGGAGTACAAAGTGTCGTTATGATTTATTTTGTAGATATACCCTTCTGGATAGAGGATTTTTATCTTCTGCCCAATCTTCAACCTCAGAAAATCGATACCGTTGTTCCAGTCGATTAAGCTGCTTTCTAACACTCCAAATCTTTTGGAAATCGCAGAGAGTGTGTCACCCCTTTGAACGGTGTAAGTAAAACTAACATAGCCGAATAGAGAGGAAGAGATCGCCAATATAAGTCCAAAAATCGTCAAGACTTCAAATAATTTCGACGAGTTTTTCAGCAATCGAGTAAGCAGGTAAGACATAATCCGCATAGCCCTCCTTTACCACAGATCTTGGCATTCCAAATACCACACAAGTTTCTTCGGATTCCGCAATCACGACTCCACCGTAGTGTTTCACCTTGAAAGCGCCTTTCGTTCCATCTTTTCCCATACCCGTTAGAACCACGAGTATTGTTTTTTCTTTGTATATCTCTGCTGCCTTATCTATAGTGTAATCAGCTGCTGGTCTAACATTGTTTATCTTTGGACCGGAGTCCAAATATATTGCGACTTTCGATCCTTGCAACCTCACTCCTAAATGAAAATCGCCAGGCGCAATATAGACGTTTTTGGGCAATACTTCCATCCCATCTTGTGCTTCCATAACCGTCAACTCGGAACTTCTGTTTAATCTTTCTGCAAGAGATTTTGTAAATCCTTTTGGCATATGTTGAACAATCAGAATAGGAGCAGGGAAATTCCCAGGTAGTCTTGGAATTATTTGATCCAACGAACGTGGTCCACCAGTTGATGAAGCTATTACCACTATCTTATTGGTCAAGGTTTTCCTTGCAAGAAGCGGGATTCGACTTTTTACCTTAGGAGCTATACGGATCTTCAACGGATCTATTTTCATGGCATCTCTTATTTTCTTTATCAGCACACCGGATAGTTTTCTGATATCTCCAGATATGGAACCTGAAGGCTTGGTTACAAAATCACACGCACCAGCAGACAATGCCTCCAAAGTTATAGTTGCTCCTTCTTCGGTTAAGCTACTAACCATTATTGCTCTCGTAGGTTGTTTTCTCATTATCAGTTTTAAAGCTTCTAATCCATTCAATTTCGGCATTTCAACATCTAACGTTATCACATCGGGTTTCAACTTTATTGCTTGCTCCACTGCTTCCAAACCGTCTCTACCGAATCCTATAACTTCCATATCTTCAGCACTGTCGATTATGTCTTTCAGTACCATCCTCATAAAAGCTGAATCATCTACCACAAGAACTTTTATCTTTTTGAGCATAAACTTATACCACTCTCCCAATCATTTTGTGCGTTTTTTCGAAACACTCGAGATTAAAAAATAAATAACGAAGATTCCATACACAAAGAAGGCGATGAAATCAGGAAATCTGAGAAATCTTTTACCAAATATCATGACCCCAACCATGATCGAAAAAACAGAGACCGTCAAAACTAAACCCGCCGATATGTCCTTTATCACTTTTACAGTCGAATTATAATTGTGTTCACTGAGCAAATCGCATATCTTTTCTATGACAGTGTTTAAAAGTTCGCCACCGATTACAACGACGATTGCAAAGAAGATCCACAGGAGCTCTAAATTCTTCAAATCTATTGAAATGGATGTTACGATCACTATCAAGCCAATAACAGCTTGTATCCTCAGGTTTCTTTCGGTTTTAAATGCGAACGATAAACCATCGATAGCAAACTTGAAACTCTCAATTAAGCTTCTGCTTTTCATTCAAAACCTCTACCTACAAATCTCAACCTTTCATCTCTAACCCTGAACTTCTTACTTACCAGTGAGTAACCAAAATCTATGGCTTTTTCATTCAATTCATGGAATTCTCTTTTAACTTGTTCTTTCATAGCTTCTTTCACGCTGTCGGGTTTCAGCCATCCTGTTATTTTTGCCAGTATTCCAAGACCTATCATGTTCGCAACTACAGGAACATTAAATTTTTCCTTTGCTAAGCTCGTTATGGGGAGACTCACAACTTTTCTGGTGACAGTGAAGATTATTTTTGGGATGTTCGAAATAAAAGATTCGTCGACCACTAAAATTCCATTAACCCTCAATATTCCTTTGAAAGTTTCTAAAGCCCTTTGATGCATAACGTATATAATATCGTAGTATTGTGTTTTTGGATAATCTATCGGATAATTTGAAAAGAGAACATCACTGTAACTTATTCCACCTCGAACTTGAGCACTGTAAGATTGTGTTTGGACAACCCATTTTCTTTCGTTTGAAAGGGCCTTAGCCAAGGTTATTCCCATTAATATGTTACCTTGACCCCCAATTCCAGCTATTCTTATGGAATAGGGTTCCGTTATCTGTTCATTCAATTCCATCTCTTTCACCTGCTTTCGCCGACTCCCTGAGTCTCTGGTACATACTGCAGTAATCTTCTCTCTCCTCTTTGTAGAGTTCTCCTATTATCAGTTTCCCTTTGAGATACTCAGACGACATATCTTTCACCTTCTCAATTGGTACGGCTATCTCCTTGAAGTATTCTAACATCTTTGGGGCAGTTCCTATCTTTGAATATCGCCCAAAATACGTTGGACATTGAGTGAAAACATCGACAACTGAAAAACCTCTATGTGATATTGCATTCACCATCACTTTGACCAGTAAATTGTAATGGTAAGTGGTGGAACGAGCAATGTAGGTGGCTCCCGCAGATTTGGCCAACTCAACTACATCGAACTGTTTTTCAATGGTACCGTAAGGAGCTGTGGTGGAGAAAATGTTTGTCGGCGTTGTTGGCGAGTGTTGCCCTCCTGTCATGCCA
>Ga0136651_10002407_pt1 | contig 10267 bp, 10 predicted proteins | sample Mar14236cmmetaG_FD_94867 | JGI IMG/M metagenome (GOLD analysis project Ga0136651, IMG submission 94867) | Marine hydrothermal vent microbial communities from Guaymas Basin, Gulf of California to study Microbial Dark Matter (Phase II) - Marker... ...
AAAATTGTTCAATTCCTTTTTCAGCGATTTAATCATTGCCGAGGTTTCCAACTCTTCATTCTTCAACATTTTCAATTTTTCAATCTCTTCTTCCAATGTTTTTTTTCTGTTCTCCTTCAGTTTTATATCAACATCCATCTTTGATATAACATCCAAGAAATTGGTTTCATCCATGGAAAGTAATTTTTCACATTTTATATTCAGGATTGGGCAGATTCCCTGTTTTAAACTCTCAAGCTCTTCGAGTAAACTCTCCTTTCTCACTCTTAGCTTCCTGATTGAATTATCAAGCCCTTCCAGAATCGTCTCATTTTTTTCCAATAATTTGATTTTCGCTTCAATTACTTCAAGCTGTTTGAGTGACTCTTTCAGTTCATCTTTCTTTTTGGACAATTCTTCAATGTGTTCCATTAATGAATGGTACTTGTGCTCAAGCTCACTCTTTTCGTTTTTCTTATACTCTATACTTTTCTTTTGTTGTTTCAATTCGAATAAGGTTTCCCTAATCTTTTTCTCTTCTCTCTCATATCTTTTGATCTCTGTTTTACTTTTGTCAATTGATATTTTTGTTTCTTCAATTTTGCGTGTTTTTTCATCTATGCTTTTCTTTAGGTTCAGGATTTGATTGTTATTTATTTCCAAATCCTTTTGAAGTCTTTCCGTTTCGAGTTCAAATTTTTTAGTCTCATCATACAGTCTTCTGAGTTTTGATATTTCCTCAACTAATTTTTCAATCTTCTTTGAAAGTTCGTTATACTCTCTGAACTCCTTCTCTCGATTTTCGAGTTCCTTCTTTATCATTTGTACTCTTGAAAGCTCATTTTTATAGATATTTAGATCACTTTTGTATCTATCAATATGATTTTTTAAGTACTCGGGTCGCTTTTTAGAGTTTTCAATATTCTGTAATCTTTTTTCTATAGATTTTTTTTTGGCTTTTTTATGCTCTATCGTTTCCTCTAATTTTTGCTTTTGTTCTTCGAAAATTGATATCTCTTTCATGATCTTTGACAATTCTTCCTCCAGATCCTTAGGAAAATGCTCTTCAATGATACTCTTGTAGTTATACGCCTCTTTATCGAGTTCACGCATTTTAATCTCATATTCCTTCGATATCTCTCGCAAACTTTCGAAAATTTTACTGTAGATATCTATTTCAAAAATTTCATCGAATATCCGTTTTCTGTCTAAAGGTCTACTTTTGAAAGCTGTTGTCAAATCGTTTTGATAGCCACATATTATGTTTGTGAAAATATTTTTTGGATCGGAAGAATCGATGCCGCAAATTTCTGATATCCTCGCTAATATTTCGCCTCTATGGGTTATTTTGTTTCTTTCATCGCTTGAAAGGTACAACTCATAGCATTTCGTTGATGAACCGTCAAAGCACCTGAAAACGGTATAACTCATCCCATCATTTCCTTCAAATACTATCTTTATTTCGGCACTTTTTTCATTCATTCTAATGTAATCCTGAAAATTTAGGTTTTTCACGTCAAACATCGCCAATCCTATAGCTTCAAAGATCGAACTTTTTCCTGCGCCATTTGGCCCAAGAATCAAGTTTATTCCTTCGGTAAAACTGAATTCACTGTTCACATGATTTTTAAAGTTTTTAAGTGTGATCTTTTTGATCCTCACATTCTATTCCCCCCGAATTTTTCAAAAGAGTGGTTAAGAATTCATCCACCATTGCAAAGATATCGGAACGTGGTCCTGATTCTCTCAATATTTTTTTCAACGCATTTGTGAGTCTAACAGTTTCATCAGCTTTCGATGAAAATTCATTTTTCCATTTCTCTGCAATTATTGATTTCTCTAAAAGCTCTATCTTATTACTATTGATATTCGAAATATCAAGAACACTCTTACTCTCATAATCGAGCCTAACGATTACTTTTAAAGCGCCGGTTTCTTTCTGAACGAGCTTTTCTATATCATCCGCATTTACATATCCATCGAACTCGGTGACTTGAAAATTCAGAATTGCTATATCGTTCTCAGAGATTTTGTCAGTATCTATCAATCTTCTTACATTTTCGGAGATCTCAGTATTGCTTTTACACTGAAATTCGAAACGTAGCACCCTTCGTTTTTTAGAAGGAATGAAACGTGCTAAACCAATCTCTGTATCATAGATTATGATTCCTTTTTGATCTCTTTCATATAGATCCCAATACTCAGGAGAACCGGGGATAAAAAAGAAAGGATTTTCGGAGGGATAAGCGCTATAGGAATGAAAATGTCCCCCAGCGATATAGATGAACTTCCTGCCAAGTTTATCTATGACTTCTTTATCTACCGTACCTGGTAAATATTCACTAGAACTAATTGCTGTATGAACCATGAGAATGTTGTTGTTTGTCTCAATTCTCTCCATGAAATCATTTAGTATCTTATCTGTTAGAACTCCGAGATAGGGAAACCCATAAAAATTGAAACCTTTAAAGGGAATATGATCCACTTTCGTATCTTCGGAACTATTCAAAAGTTTCAGATATCCCATTTTCTCCAAGAAAGCGATCCATGATTGTCCTGAGAAAGATCTATCATGATTCCCTTCGATGGCGAAAACTGTGATTTTATTATCTTTGGCGATTTTAAGTATTTCCATGGTTTTATCAAGTACTTCTGGAGAAATGGTATTTTTGTCGAATATATCACCTGAGATCAGTATCAAATCTACTCTTTCCTCAACGGCCTTCTCAACTACCCATTTTGCGCTTTGAAAATAATCATTGAATCTGGTATCCGAAAAACTTCCTATTCCTCCCACTGGTCTTCTTCCAAGATGCCAGTCTGATGTGTGGAGAAATTTCATCTACATTCCCCCAATTTTTGAAGCTGCTTTTCATTATAGCAAAGGTTGTTAAAGCTTTAAAGCGTTTTTGTGGTAAAATAAAAGTACTTCTGTTTGTAAATTTTGTCACTGATGTTTGAAGACACACCCCTCCAGACGAAGTTGAGAGTTCTTCCACGTATCTGAAAGGTTTGAATTGGAGGTGACATAATGAAGATCTGCGTTATAGGTGCTGGCAATGGTGGACAAGCTCTCGCAGGTTATTTGGCTGTGAAAGGTTTTGATGTTTCGCTTTACAATAGAAGTTACTGGAGAGTAGCTCCTATCATTAAAAGTAAAACTATAAGACTGGAAGGAGAAATCAATAAGGTAGTCAAACTCTCACTTGTGACAACTGATCTTGAAGAAGCAATAAAGGGAAGAGAACTCATAATGGTTGTGGTCCCAGCTTCTGCTCATAGAGAAGTGGCAAAAAAAATAGCACCCTATCTTGAAAATGGACAGATAATAATCTTGAATCCAGGTAGAACATACGGAGCCCTCGAGTTCGATTTAATACTGAAGCGTGAGGGAATAAAAAAAGATATCATCGTTGCTGAAGCTCAAACTTTTGTCTTTGCTTCTCGAACATCCAATCCTGGTGTTGTTAAAATATTCAGAATAAAGAATGCAGTTCCTGTCTCTGCTTTGCCAGCATCCAAGAACGATGTGCTTAAAAGTATTGTTGATGAGGTTATGCCCGAATTTATAGTTGATCGAACCGTTCTGTACACGAGTTTCAATAATATCGGTGCTGTTTTTCATCCTGCCACTCTGATTCTCAATGCAGCAAGAATAGAGGCTACGTTTGGAAAATTTGAATTTTACTTAGAAGGAATCACCCAATCTGTTGCACGAGTTTTAGAGCAAATAGATCGTGAAAGATGTGAAATTGCGAAATTCCTCGATGTTGAACCTATAACTGCTGTTCAGTGGCTCAATTATGCTTACGATGTTTATGGCACCAATCTTTACGATGCTATTCACAATAACCAAGGTTATCAGGGAATAATGGCTCCTCCAAGTTTGCAGAACAGGTATATATTCGAAGACGTTCCAATGAGTCTTGTTCCAATATCCTCCACCGGAAAGCACTTTGGAATTCCCACTCCGACGATAGATTCCATAATTCAGCTTGCATCGGTGATGATGGGACGTGATTTCTTCAATGAAGGTAGAACACTCGAAAGATTGGGATTAAAAAATATCAGTGTCGATGGACTTAGAAGATTGGTTGAGGAAGGCGGTGGAATGATTTGAAGAATAGATTGAAAATACTTGGAGCTGCGATTGGAAGTTGTGTGCATGTTGCCGGATTGCTGAACTTTCTTGAAATTGCGGCTAAAGAGGGATATTCTGTGGAAAGTCTGGGTGGAGCCGTTCCGATTCAAAAGGTTGTCGATGCTATCATAGAAGTCGATCCAGACATTGTTGCATTGAGTTATCGCCTGGATTCCAAGGCGTTGGAAAAATTGTTGAGTGATTTTGAAAAGTTGTTGGAAGAAAAAAGACTCTTGAACAAACGCTATATTTTTGGTGGAACTGTTGAAACAGCTGAAGTCGCCAAAAGATTTGGATTCATAGAAAAGGTGTTCGATGGAACCGAAGAAATAGAGGATGTTGTGCTCTTCTTGAGAAGTGAAAAACGTTCAAAAAAGGAAAACGAGGCTGCTCAATGGCCTCAAACGTTGTATGAGAGAATAGAGTATAAAAAACCTTATCCTCTTATAAGGCATCATATAGGATTATCCACCTTGAAGGAAACTGTGGAACATGTGAAAATACTCGCAGAATCGGGACTCTTGGATATTATATCGATAGCACCTGACCAAAATTGCCAACAGTACTTTTTTGAACCAGACAAAATGGATCCTAAACAGGATGGAGCGGGTGGAGTCCCAATAAGGAGCAAGAAGGATTTTGAAATGATATATGAAGCTTCAAGAAGAGGCAATTATCCTCTTTTAAGATGTTACTCGGGAACGAGAAATTTATTAGAATTTTCAAAGATGTTAAAGGAGACGATAATCAATGCTTGTGCAGCAATACCTTTGTTCTGGTATTCAGATCTTGACAGGCGCTCAGACAGACCGCTTTTGGATGCGTTGAAGGAAAATCAAAAAGCAATAAAGTGGAACGCTGAAAATAACGTTCCGGTAGAAATAAACGATGCTCATCAATGGGCACTCAGATACGCTCATGATGCACTCGAAGTAGCCATAAGTTATATAGCCGCGTATAATGCAAAGCATTTGAAAGTAAAGGATTACGTAATGCAGTATATGTTGAGCACTCCACCGAAAATATCTCCCGCCATGGATATTGCAAAAGCCTTGGCGAAGTTGGAAATGGTGAAACCACTTGAAGATGAGAATTTTAGAATAATAAGGATGATAAGAACGGGATTGCTATCTTTTCCTGCAGATCCAAATGCAGCTATGGGGCAATTGGCGAGTACCATGTTTTATGGCGCTTATTTGAAACCTCACATAGTTCATGTCGTTGCGTATTGTGAAGCAATTCAACGAGCGACAAGTAAAGAAATAATAGAAAGTGTCAAAATGGTGAGGAGAGCTTTGAATATTGCTCGCGAAGGATTACCAGATTTTTCAAGTGATAAGAAAGTGAAAGAGCGTAAAGAAAAATTGATGGAAGAAGCTAATTTGATACTCGAAGCGATAAGAAAAATAGGTAACGGTAAAGATGAATCGTTTGTTGAAAGCGATATATTGTATGCAGCGGTCAAGCTTGGAATACTCGATGCACCAGGCTTGAAAGGATTTTCAGTTGCAAATGGGAGAATAAGAACAGCTGTAGTCGATGGAGCGAATGTCGTTGTGGATGAAAATGGTAATGTCGTTTCTGAGAGGGAACGTCTGAAAAGCTTGGGAATAAAAATATAATTGGAGGATCGATTGAGTATGGACGATTTGAAGATAAAAATTGCTCCTTCGATATTATCGGCGGATTTTTCTAATCTTTCAAGGGATATAAAGGCAATTGAAAAAGAAGCGGATTTGATACACATTGATGTTATGGATGGACATTTCGTCCCGAATATCAGTTTTGGATTTCCTATAATGAAAGCGCTCAAAAAGATAACGAAGCTTCCTTTGTACGTTCATTTGATGATAAGTAACCCAGAGTTGTATCTCGAGAGATTCATAGATGCTGGGGCAGATATTCTCTCATTCCACTATGAGGCAACTCAGCATGTGGACATGTTGGTAACCAGAATAAAGGATAAAAACGTAAAGGCGTTTTTAGCTATAAATCCTCACACTCCTGTGGAACTTTTGAGGATATTTCTTTCCAAGTTAGATGGTGTTTTAATAATGACCGTTAACCCCGGATTTGGTGGTCAGAAATTCATAGATTATTGCATGGAGAAAATAAAAATTCTTAGAAGTATGGCAGATGAACTCAAACCTGATCTCGAAATAGCAGTTGACGGAGGAATAAATATGAATAACGTTGAAGATGTCGTTAAAGCTGGCGCCAACGTTATAATAATGGGAACGGAAATATTCGGCTCATCGAATCCTAACGATGCAATATTGAAAATCAGAGAAAGGATTAAAGGAGTATGAGGATAAGGACAAAGGTTCTTTATTACGAAAGGGAGAAGGAACCTTTAAATGAATATACTACGGTAATAATAGATATTCTGAGAGCGAGCAGTTCAATAACGACCATACTTTCAAATGGAGCATCGTGGGTAAAACCGGTGGAAAATTCAAATGAAGCATTGAGAATAAAAGAGAAAATCCCAGATGTACTCCTTGCTGGTGAAATCAATGCATTGAGGATCAAAGGTTTCGATTTCGGCAACTCACCTACTGAATTTTTGAACAAAGATCTGAGTAACAAGAAAGTCGTTTTGACAACCACTAACGGTACAAAGGCGGTTTTGACACATAGTAACAATTCCGAGGTTTTGATTGGATGTTTTCTGAATATAAACACACTCGTTGATTACTTGAAAAACAAAGAGCATATCCTTTTGGTGTGTTCGGGAAGTCACGGAGAATTCTCTTTGGAAGATTTTCTGTTTTGTGGAAGATTGATAGAGAAATTGATGATTAACAACAGTATCTATGTGTTGGATGATGCATCAAAACTGGCGTTGAGAATGGTAAATGAACTTGGAAATGATCTTTGGAATTTCATCAAAGGAAGTATGCATGCAAACACATTGATCTCAAAAAATTTTAAAAGAGATGTTGAATTTTGTTTCAGGGAAAATGTCTTTGAGATAGTCCCATTCTTAGATGAAGAAGGATTCAAAGTTAAAACGTGACTTCAAAAACATGAAATTCTTTCAAACCGTTCGAGTTTAGATTCGTTTTTTCAAGATCAAACTAAACCTTTGAGCCAACCGCCTGCTCAATCTGCTGCACAATCGCTAACGAGAAGGATAAAAGATACTACCCAGGATAGAAAGCAATATTAGCAAAGATAAAAAGAAATACATATTCTGCTAAAAACTTGCTTTGATTACATTTGTGGAGAAAGTGAGGCAGGCATACAGAAGAATGAATGAAGAGGATTATGATGAGGAGTATGCAAAGGCTGTGGTGAGTTATTTAGTGTAAGGAGGAGCAAGAATGAAAAGTCTTGAGGAAATCAAAAGGATTCTCGAGGAGCACAAAGAAGAGATACGCAAGAGATACGGTGTGGTGATACTTGGCATATTTGGTTCTTATGCTAGGGGAGAACATAAAAAAAATAGCGATATAGATATTCTCGTTGAAATCGAAAGACCAATTGGCCTCAAATTCTTTGAACTGTGGGAAGAGCTTGAAAAACTGCTCAATTGTGAGGTTGATCTTGTAAGGGAAAAGCTTCTTAGAGAGGAGATTAAAAGTGATGTATTCAAGGAGGTTGTAAGGATATGAAAAGGAAATCCTCTCTTTACATAAAGGACCTACTTGAAGCCATGGAAAAAATTGAGGAATTTACTCAAGGAATGTCCTTCGAAGATTTCATACAGGATGACAAAACATCAAGCGCAGTGGTTAGAAAGCTTGAAATTATAGGCGAAGCTGTGAAACAACTTCCCAAAGAAGTAAGGGATAGATTTGAGGAAATTCCCTGGAGCTCCCTGGCAAAGACAAGAGATAAGATCATACACTTTTACCATGGCATGGATTACGAAATAATCTGGAGAATCATAAAGGAAGAACTCCCGCTCCTGAAATCGTCTTTTGAAAAAATTCACATAAAACTTTTACAGGAGAAGAGAAATAAAAGATTCAGATCTACCTCATTACGACAATATGCCTTACTTTTATCTTTCCGACTTATTCCATGTTCTGCTTAAAAGAAGTATCGGCGATTTATATTCTGAACTTTTCATCTCTATTGCTTGGAAATTTTGAAGAATATAAGAATGAATCTCATTAAATGTTCTCAGAGGGGCCAAATGTCCAATATTGTCAAAATTTGCTTATGGTAAATTTCAGATATTCCTGAAATATTCTCTGAACCAAGAAGATTTGAACTATCAAACTTGAACTTTATAAAATAAATTGGTAGAATATGGTGATGAAATGCGATAAAAAGAAATATAAAGGGAGGAAGATGAATGCCAAATATTAAATCCGCAGCAAAGAGAGTAAAAACAAGCGAAAAAAGAAGGGTATTGAATAAGTACTATCGTGGTAGATTTAGAAATCTTGTGAAGGCTTTAAACAAAGCTTTGGAAGCAAATGAAATAGAAAAAGTAAAAGAATTGTACCCAAAAGCGGTTTCAGCCATTGATAAGGCAGCACAGCATGGAACTATCCACAAGAGACAGGCAGCCAGAAGAAAATCGAGATTGGCCTTGAAAGTAAACAAAGTGCTCAATTCTTAAGTTGTAAATAATCCTCAAAAAGAGGTGTAAAATGAGGTTTTTATTGGGAAATCCTTTACTAATAGAAGAATTTGGCACCGTAGATGTTTTAATCTACGGTGATTTTTTACATACCGTATTGGATAACGCCATGACTATTCGTGGAGATGGTTCATATGCAGAAATTTATAAAAGTGGCTCCTTAATTGGTAGAAGAAAGTCTGAGAAAGAAATTGAATTGGAAGATTTATCGTTTGAACCAATTAAAGGTTTCAAGATTTTCTTAGGGATAAATGATGATTTAAAGGATATGGATAACTTCAGATTGGCTTTCTACTTTGGCATACCTCTCATAGTCATCTTCACCGATAGAGTGGGGATCGATAAGGATGAAATATTTGCTAAGTTTTGGCCAATTGCTCAAGACAATTTTTCAGTCGTGGTTTCTTGCGTTAAAGACAGCAACAGTAACAATTTCTTTTACAGTGTTTACGTTCCCATGGAATTGACGTTGGATAAAACTGGTATAATTTGCAGCTTACAACCTTATTATTATTTTGAGTTCAACTTTTCACTCTTAAATCAACTAAAACGTAAAGATCCGATATATTCGAAAATGAAAGAACCTACCTATTTCACTTTTCTAAAAAGATATTTCAATGACTGATCCTCAAGGGAGATGAATGAAATGAATCTCGGATATAAAAATATTATCGATGAATTCAACAATTATGCCTTTGAAAAGATACCAATATACCTAAAGAAGATTCCAAATAGATACTTTGAAGCAATCGAATATACGTTGAAAGCTGGTGGCAAAAGAATAAGACCTTTAATAATTTTTTTTGCTGGGAAAATGTTTTCAATTGACAAGAAACTTTTGTTCGATATAGGAATAGCCCTGGAAACCCTTCATACAGCTTCTTTGATACATGATGATCTTCCTGCAATAGACGACGATGATTTTAGAAGGGGTGTTCCAACTTGTCACAAGGTTTTTGGAGAGGATATAGCCATTTTAGCGGGAGATGGTTTGATATTTTTAGCCTTTGAAATTTTGAGTAAGTTGAGTGTCAGTCCGGAGGTTAAAGAGACACTAATCAAGGAGTTCTCTGAACTCGGAGGATTAAGTGGAATGGTAAGAGGAGAAGTAAAAGATGTACTAATGACAGGAGGAACTTTCTCTCTTGGAGAAGTTATAGAAATGTATGAAGATAAAACCGGTGCGTTGTTTGGATTTGCATTTGAAGCTGGTGCGATATGTGCACTTGAACATACAAAAGCAAAACAACTCAAAGAAATTGGGAAGAACTTTGGGGTAGCATTTCAAATTTTCGATGATATTAAGGATGTAACAGGAGATTTCAAGAAGATAGGAAAGACACCCGGAAAGGATGAAAAACAAAACAAACCAACCGTTGTGAAGCTTTTGGGCTTAGAAAACGCAAAAGAACTCGCTGAAGATTATTATTCTAAATCGATGACATCCTTGAAGAATTTTGACGAATCTGAAGATTTGATTGATTTTCTCAATGTCATAAAATCTCTTTTGATCGAAAGGTAAGAGATATGAAAATCTTAAGCTTTTTCCT
>Ga0136651_10002408_pt1 | contig 10264 bp, 6 predicted proteins | sample Mar14236cmmetaG_FD_94867 | JGI IMG/M metagenome (GOLD analysis project Ga0136651, IMG submission 94867) | Marine hydrothermal vent microbial communities from Guaymas Basin, Gulf of California to study Microbial Dark Matter (Phase II) - Marker... ...
GATGTAGATAATGCTAATGTAGGGTGGGCAACTTCTTTACAAAGCCCACCATACCCCACGAGAAGTGGGTAATAAAAGGAACTTTGCCGGCCACCGCTTTACATCAAGCGGAGGTCACACTCTGACCATGCGATTACCTTCGTTTCAGATGATGGTAAAAATGAGACATTATACCGATTTAATTATTAAGTGATTGATTTTATGACATTTGTGTGAATGCTACTTTTGGCAAATCAATGGTTTACGTTAAATAGGTATAAAATGATTAATCCCTAATCTCTAAATCCTAATTCCCATAAGTGAAAGATGTTGCATGCCTTATACTATTTTATCTTGTCTTCCTTTACTCGGCTAAATTAGAATGAATTTGACCAACCCCTTACAGCAACCTCAAAAACCAGATGAGATGCCCCCTTCTTATGTGCCGTTAAAGTACACTCTGATGGGCTCTTTTTTATTATTGATTATTCCCATCCTGATTGCCATGTCGGTGTCTGACTATTTAAATGCCAAAAGTGATTTGGAAAACGCCCATAAGATGCTACAACAACAAACGGAAAATAATATTGTCAATGCGATTAAATTGGTCGATGCCGGGCATAAAGTATTGGAGAAATTTATCGATGATGAGATGAAAGATGCGTTTGTCACTTTTATTGATGCCTATCAAATAGCGAGGCGCGCACCTTCAAGAATGGATCTTGATGATCTCAAAAGACAAATGGGTGGCAAAATGGATTTGTATATCATCAATGCTGAAGGCATTGTTGAATACACAACTTATACCAAAGATTTAGGACTTGACTTTAAAACATGGCCTGATCTTTTCGCCGTTCTAACGAAAATCCGCCAAAAAGATGAATTTGCTAATGGCGGGTTTGCTACGGAAGCGCGTACCGGCAGTATCAGAAAATTTGCTTACATGCCAACCCCAGATCATAACTATTTGTTGGAATTAGGCTTGAGATCCAATGAATTTGCTGGTTTGATGGAAGGACTCAATATTGTAGAAATTACCGCCCGACTCAAAACCCTTAATCCCTCCTTAAATCAAGTGAGGATTTTTAGCCGGCATGGCTATTCATTAGCTGAGCCCAATTACAAGCCCGATCCTGCCACAGCACAAATTATTCAGACTGTCTACGACACCAAAAAAACTCACGAAATAGAGGATAAGGCCAGAAAACGCTATACGCGCTATATTTTTGTCAATTTAAAAAACGAGAACATTGCTCTTGGTTCTGATCCCAGTAGAGTGATTGAACTCGTCTATAACACGAGACTGATAGATGAAGGTTTACACAGAACCGCTTCGTTTCATTTTCTGTTGAGCGTTATTTCCATTGCGTTAAGTATTATTTTTACCATCATCATTTCAGCTTGGATTACCAAGCCAATTCAAAGCATTGTCAATAGTGTCAACATTATTGCCGAGGGCCAGCTTTCACACCACATTGAGGTAGAAGCTAACAATGAGTTAAAATTGCTTAAACAAAGTATCATCAAGATGGTCAATAGTATCTTGGCCTCTATCAAAAAGATTGAACAGCAAAACAATGAATTAACCAAACTCGACAAACTAAAAGATGATTTTCTCTCGAATACCTCGCACGAATTGCGTACCCCCATCAATGGTATTATCGGTATTGCTGATTCGATGATTGATGGTGCGGTGGGTATCTTGCCACCAAAAGCGAATGAAAATTTGTCCATGATTGTGCTTAGTGGTAGACGCTTGTCCAATTTGGTCAATGATATTTTAGATTTTTCTAAACTCAAGCATAAAAATATCATTCTACAAATTAAACCGATAGAAATCAAAGTCGTCACTGATGTGGTTGTGACTTTAAGTCAACCGCTGATTGGTTCTAAGGACATTCTACTTCGCAATCAGATAAAAGATGATCCGCCCGTCGATGCGGACGAAAATCGTGTGCAACAAATTTTGCATAATTTGGTGAGCAATGCGATTAAATTCACCGAATCGGGTACTGTGGAAATTTCTTCAGCGGTGTATAATGAACACCTAATCATTACTGTCAGTGATACCGGGGTTGGCATTCCACCCGACAAAATCGACATCGTGTTTAACCCATTTGAACAAGCTGATGGCTCAATTGCTAGAGAATATGGCGGTACCGGTTTAGGCTTATCAATCACCAAACAACTGCTTGAATTGCATGGTGGTGAAATCAGTATTCAATCAACAATGGGAAAAGGAACAACTGTTAGCTTTACTTTGCCGCTCTCTAAAAACCCGCCGGCCGCTTTTTCCAGCGATATGACGGCTATGCTGAGTCGCACCCGCGATGTACAACCTATTCAAATAAGTATTGAAAGTGAAGAAGAAGCCTTTCCTGAACCACAGCCTAAGAGTGTCACTTCAGCGCGTGAATCGTTTCATGTACTCATTGTCGATGACGATCCAGTTAATTTACAGGTACTAGAAAATCAATTGCGCATAGAAAATTATGCCATTACCAGTGCCCAGAATGGTCATGAGGCCTTAGAAGCCCTTGATAACGCTACTTATGCGATAGTTTTGTTGGACATTATGATGCCCAAAATGTCCGGGTTTGAAGTGTGTAAAATCATCCGTGAAACTTATCCACCCAACCTGTTGCCCATTATTATGCTGACAGCCAAAAATCAGGTGTCAGATTTGGTGCAAGGCATGGAAGCCGGCGCGAATGATTATTTGACCAAACCGTTTTCTAAAGGTGAACTGATTACTCGTATTAAAACCCATATTCAATTGTCGTGTGTCAACATTGCCTACAGCAAATTTGTGCCATTGGAATTTTTGCAATTGTTAGAAAAAGACAGCATTGTTGATGTCAGACTGGGCGATCATGTGCAAAAACAAATGGCGGTGTTGTTTGCGGATATTCGTTCATTTACAACCTTGTCAGAAAACATGTCACCTAAAGAAAATTTTGATTTTATCAATGCTTATTTAGGCCGTGTCAGCCCGGTGATTCGCAAGCATCATGGTTTTATCGACAAATATATAGGTGATGCTATTATGGCTTTGTTTCCAGAAAGTGCCGATGATGCAGTGCAAGCTTCGATAGAAATTCACCAACAATTAGTCACGTTCAATCAAGAAAGAGAAAAACAACTGATGCAGCCGCTCAAGATTGGTATTGGCTTGCATATTGGCACACTCATGCTGGGTACCATAGGCGAAGAAAAGCGTATGGAAGGCACGGTGATTTCGGATGCTGTTAATTTGGCTTCACGTTTGGAAGGGCTCACCAAAATGTATGGTGCCTCCATCCTTATCAGTGAGGAAATATTGGTGAAATTAACCAACCCAGCACAATACCACTATCGCTTTCTTGGTAAATTTCGTGTAAAAGGCAAACAAGCACCTGTGCATGTGTTTGAAATCATTGACTCAGAACCAGAGGAGGTGAAAGTTAAGAAAATAGCACTCAGATCAATGTTTATTCAAGCGATTGACGCTTATTACCACAAGCAATTTAAACAGGCAATCAAACAATTCCAGCAGATTTTAACGGAACTGCCGCAAGACAAAGCTGCTCATTTTTATTTGGAACGTTGTGAGTATTATCTTGAACAAGGTACACCCGATGATTGGGAAGGTATAGAAGCACTCGAACAAAAATAATGGGGAACTACGCAAAAGTTGGAGCGATGCTGTCAACTTTTGCGTAGAGTGGGAATTATCCTTTCCCTTTTATCTTTGAACCGTTCCCCTTTTTCTAAGCTCATTAATGGAAGACAACTTTGAAAACACAACGACCAGACAAACCATACCACTACACAATGGTATGCTTCAGCATGACACTGCTGCTGGCCTTACTGAATCAGCCCTTATTGGCGTTTGACACACCGGGCCGCGAGCATCAGCCTTTTGAGAGGCCTTCCTTTCAACCGCTTGAAGAAAACAAACCGGCTCTGGAACTACCTCCACTGCCTGAATTGCCACCGATTCCCCAAGACGACACGTCGATTTCTTCAGTGGCCCGCATCAAAGTCAAGCAATTTAAGTTCGAGGGTAATCACGTTTTTTCTAACGAAGAACTGGCAACGATGACGCAGGATTACCAAAACCGCGAGCTGTCCCCCGAACAACTACAGGAGGTCAAAAACCAAATTACCAGCCGCTACAATGAGGCGGGATACATTAACTCGGGTGCCATTATTCTTGATCAACCGGTAAGCGATGGCATCGTAACCATAACAATTATTGAAGGCGAACTCTTTCAAATCGACATTTCTGGCAATAAGCGGCTGCGTACCTCCTACATCGAAAAGCGTGTGAGAGGCGCCGGTGCGGCTGCGCTTAACATCAACCAATTACAAGAACGCCTGCAATTACTGCAACAACGGCCCATGGTTGAACGCATCCATGCCGAATTGAAGCCGGGCGTTAAACTGGGGGAAGCCATTTTGGACCTCGGCGTTTCCGAAGCCAGCCCTTATCGACTCCAATTCAATTTCAACAACCATCGCTCTCCAAGTATCGGTGCTTATCGAGGCGAAATAGAAGCTTGGCATCATAATTTAAGTGAGTGGTTGCCGGGAAAAGGATGGGGTGACATGCTCTATCTTCGCTTTGGGTTAACCGAGGGGCTGAAGGACTATACCATGAGATACGAGTTACCCCTCAATCGTTACGATACCACTTTGACTTTCGATCTAGAACGCAGCGACTCCGATGTTGTTGAATATCCCTTTAGTGAACTGGATGTTGAAAGCGAAGCGAATACTTACGCTATTACATTGACCCATCCGGTGCAATATTTCAAAAGACCAGACCAATCATTGGATTTGGCACTGAGATTGGAGAAACGCGACAGTAAAACCTTTTTGTTAGGACGGCCCTTTTCCTTTTCACCCGGTGTCCAAGAAGGTGAAAGTCATCTCTCCGTGATACGTTTTTCTCAACAATGGCTCAAGCGTAGCTATAATCAAGTGTTTGCAGCTCGTTCGAGTTTTAACTTTGGGATAGATGCGCTTTCATCTACGGTTAATGATGATGGTTCCCCCGACAGTGAATTTTTCACTTGGTTGGGACAATTTCAATATGTCCGGCGGTTAGACGATTATTTTGACTTTGAACCCATCAAAATGAGCCAAATCATCTTTCGCACCGACGTTCAATGGGCAGAACAAGACTTATTGCCCTTAGAAAAACTCTCCATTGGCGGTGTCTCAACCGTGCGTGGCTATCGAGAAAACCTACTCACACGCGACAGCGGCTTTATCAGCTCTTTAGAATGGCGTATTCCCGTTATGAAATGGCGATTTCTGAGCAAAGAACCTGAAGACGGCCAAGTGGAAATTATGCCATTTATAGATTATGGGCGCTCTTGGAACGCTGACAGTGGCACACCAGAGCCGAAAGACATTACCAGTATTGGCTTAGGCTTTAACTGGCGCCCTAATCCAAACATGAACGCCCAAGTGTATTGGGGCTACGCACTGCGCGATATTCCGGACCCAGACGATAAAGACTTACAAGATGACGGCGTACATTTTGAGTTCAGTGTGTGGTTCCCATAAGAACAGCCAGGGGGAATCCTAAACATGTAGTGATGTTACGGATGCTATCCCTTCTTAGGGATAGTATCCGTTTGGACATCATCACTACTTCTACAGGACGACCCAGCCAGGTAGTTACACTGGCTTTAATAATACGCACCTTTGGTGCTAGATTTTAAAGCCCCTTTGGTGCAAAATTAATATAGCCAGTGTAACTACCTGGAACTTTTTCATAATTCACAATTTTCACCACCCCAGGTATGGCCCATAATCGTTATAAACGATCCTCTTACGGAGAAACCAAATCATGACATTCCATCGCTCATTCCAGTTTTCCTTAATCATATTCCTCTTTATGTTAAATTGGCAAACCCAAGCCGTTGCCGATACTTCCCCTGGTTTCAAATTTCCGCCCCCGCTGGCAGACACGACCACTATCACCACGGTAGCTGGACAGCTTGGCAGCACTGGCTACGCTTGTTCAGCTGAACAAACCCAGCGGTATCGTTATCGACAATGCGGGCAACTAAGTACTGAAGCACAAATTATCGGATATGACAAAAAGTTTCGCAAAGTGCGAAGTGAAGCTTTCGACTGAAGACGATTTTAATGGTGGAGTCCAAACGAGGCTAAAGTTTCGCGAAGCGAAACTTTAGCCTCGTTTTTAGTTTGGCATTGGCGTAATCAACTTATTGCCTTCCACAACAAAACTTGTATTTTTTGCCACTTCCACAAGGGCAGGGTTCGTTTCGGCCCACCTTTGGAATGGTTACCTGCGGCACTTCCCGAACATCAAGTGTCACGTCTTTCTCAAATTCATTGTCTCCTTCATCCACATCGAATACCTTGGTTTTTATCTGGTCAAGATGTACGACTTTAAATGTTTGCGCGTCAAACGTTATTGCAAAAAGAATGAAGGCAATAACAAAAGAGGCACCTATACAAAGCACGGAAGCTTGAAATAACGTGAGCGAAAACATAAAGGAAAGGAGGTATCCGGCTCCAACGAATAGAGCAGTCGATACCGTTATTAAAACGACGACAAAAAACAGAAAACTGAGTACTTTTATCATTGCAGGCACTATAATATCTCCTAACATAAAATTCGTTATATCGTTTTTCAGATAAATCATTTTAGTTAGAAACCTTCAAGGTTTCCGAAACCTTGAAGGTTTTGTCCTAAATATTTTTCTGAACGTCTATAAAAAAGGAAACCACGAGAACAGCATATTTAAGGTTTAAATATAATACGCTTTTTCCTCTAACAAGTACAACTTCTTTCCTGATTTGACGGATTGCTTGATAACTGATAACTGATAACTGATATAGAAATGTTCTTCAATACTCATCCATTAAATGATAACCAACAAACCAATGCGGTTTATATCTATAAAGTCTACACAGATATCTGGATCGAACAACAGGGTTTGTCTTCTCTAATGACTCCACAACGGAAAAGGGCGTTATTGTGGGAACTCGCTGTAAAAATGTATAAGAAGGGCGGCGATTTTTCTTTACATTATTCTCAATTAAGCGAACCTAAGCCTGAATTTTTCCAACAACCGATTGGCAACAGTCAGGGTGACGATTATCTCAAAGATGAGATAACAACTTGTACGTTCTTAACTCGTGATCTGTCCGGCCATTATCATTTTATCCAGAAATCTTTTATGGTCTATTTTTTAGCAGAATATTTGTTTGACTGCATAAAAAACCATCAAGTCGGTTTACTGGAATACTCTGAAACCAATGACGAGGTAAAATCTTTCATAAAGATGTTTATTTCTGTCAATAAACAGACGTTAATGTATTTAGATTTATCTCATCTTCGGTTAGATCACATCAACTTAAAAGAAGCCTCTCTTGCCGGGGCAAGGCTTAATAAAGCCAATCTTGAAGGCGCGAATCTTGAAGGTGCCAATCTTGAAAGGGCCAACTTTGAAGGCGCGAATCTTGAAGGGGCCAGTCTTGAAGGCACTAATCTGAAGGGGGCAAAACTTGGCAGTGCTAATTTGAAAGGGGCTAATTTGAAAGGGGCTATCAGCTTTTGGAACCCGTTGAAAACCAATCTGATTGGGGCAACACTTGAAAGAGCCAATCTTGAGGGAGCCAATCTTGAACAAGTCCATTTGATAGGGGCTAATTTTGAGGGGGCTAATCTTGACGGAGCCAGTTTAAAAGAAGCCGATCTGAAAAGGGCAAAACTTGAAGGTGCCAAAAATCTTAACAAAGCCAATCTGACTGGGGCAATCTTTGAAAACACGCTTGAAGGTATTGCTCTCAAAGACGTTGATTTGATTGCAAAACTTGAAGGAACCAAAAATCTTGACAAAGCCAATCTGATAGGCGCAAAACTTGACGGAATCAACCTTGAAGGTGCAAGTCTAAAAGGAGCCATTCTGAGAGGGGCAAAACTTCAAAACGCGAATTTGAAAGGTGCGGTTCTAGAAGGGGCAAACCTTGAACAAGCAAATTTGACACAGGCAACACTTGAAGGTGCAAACCTATCGCGAGCCAATCTGAGAAGAACCACCTTTGCAAAAGCAACGCTTAAAGGAGCCAATCTAAGAAAGGCAAATCTAACCGGCGCTAATTTCAAACAGGCTAAGCTTGGATGGAAAAATCGTGTCTTCATTTGGATTAGCCAACTTTTTAACAAGTGAACATGGGGTGCAAGTGAACCTAGAACGAAGAACCAAACAGGAAGCATTTTATGGCAAACAATGATTTTGAAGCAGAATCACCGGTGAATTACGAACAAAAATGTTTGTGTGTGCTGGTGTTAGATGTGTCAGGTTCAATGTCAAATCCAACATCAGGCAGAGAACCGATTGATGAACTGAACCAAGGTTTACAAGCCTTTTATAATGAAATCAAGGCCGATGCAACCACTGCCAACCGATTAGAAGTTGCCATCATAACGTTTCATAGTGAAGTAAAATGCGAGTTAGAACCGGCACTGGTTGAGAATTTTACGATGCCTCGCTTGACAACCAAAGGCTCAACTAAGCTGGTTGATGGTGTTAAAGAGGCGATAGCAAAGGTTGAAGCAAGAAAACAGTGGTACAAAAACTCAGGACAGCCTTACTATCGGCCTTGGATAATTGTGATCACTGACGGTGAGCCAGACAGCGATCAAGATGTCAATGGTTTAGCAGAAGAAATTCGATTAGCGACAAGTGATGATCAAATCCAAGGTAAAAAATTTGCATTTTTGGCGGTTGGGGTACAAGGGGCTAATATGAATACCCTCGAAAAAATTTCAGATCCAAAGATGCCACCACAACGACTCGAAGGCCTGAAATTTAGTGCTTTCTTCAAATGGCTGAGTGCCAGTATGACGACTGTCACCTCTTCTAAACCTGGACAACTGGTTAATCTTCCGCAACCTGGTTGGACACAAGGTTTTAAGACGTAGGGAAAGGGGAGCGGAGAAAGGGAAAGCTTGCGTAGGGTGGGCAATGTATTGCCCACCTTCGTAGGGTATTTTGGTGAGCAACGCCCACTTGACAAACAAACTTGACATCAAATGGAGAACACACTCTTCCAAACAAACTAACAAAGGTCAAAAAAATCTTGTCTCAAAAAACGAATAACTCACCAACTGAGAAAGCCGAATCGGTGGAAAACCACACCGTACCTTCCAAAGTGGTTGATGATAAAACTGGGGATAAATGGTGGGAGGATAAATGGTGGAAAACTACGCAACGACAGATCCAGAAAAAAACCGAACGTCAAATAGATGACAATCTGATAAAAGTTTTCGGTGATGCTCAAAACACCACCAACCATTGTAAAAAGACTGTCGAAAATACCGCTGCGCCTTCTGGCTCTGTGGATGAAAGTAAAACCACCACTGATACTGTAGAAAATGCGTTGCTTGAAGAACCTAAAGCTGAGGAAACCAAACCGACAATAACAAATGTCACGACTGAAACTGATTCAAAAACCGGCAACGAAACAGAACCTGACACGGCCGAAAAAAAATGGTTTGTGATAGGGGGAACGGTTATTGGTCAATCGCATATTGACAGTCAATTACCTTGCCAAGATAGCCACTATTATAAAGAAATTGCTAATGGTTGGGGAATTGCTATTGTCGCCGACGGTGCCGGTTCTGCAGCCAATTCTCATCTAGGATCAGAATTTGTCGCAAAAACAGCAGCGCAAGCATTTAACCAATTAGTCACAAACCAAGAATGGCACATAAAAAATCAATTACCATCAGAAAACAACTGGCATGTTCTGGCCACGGAAACGCTAAAAACCGTCAGAATGACGCTTGAAAATTATGCGACTCAGAAAAAGCTAGAAAGCAAATCACTTGCTTGTACTGTCATTATCGTGATTTATTCACCCATTGGCATTCTAATCACGCATATCGGAGACGGTAGAGCCGCTTATTGTAATTTGTCCAATGAGTGGAAACCTATGATGAGGCCGTGGAAGGGCGAAGAGGCAAATGCCACCGTTTTTATGACTTCTGCTATTTGGAATAATAAAGAGATAAATCCGTTTATAGAAAGTCGAGTGATTAATGAAAGGCCGCTCGCTTTCACGCTGATGTCAGATGGTTGTGAAAAGGCTTCCTTTGAATGTAGTCAATTTGAGTCCTCTACCAACAAATGGTCAGATCCAAATAATCCTTATCCTAAGTTTTTTCAACCACTGGTAAATACTTTAAAGAATCTGGAAAAAGCGGGCACACCGGTTGATGAAGTACAGGCAAAATGGCAACATTTTCTTAATA
>Ga0136651_10002409_pt1 | contig 10264 bp, 7 predicted proteins | sample Mar14236cmmetaG_FD_94867 | JGI IMG/M metagenome (GOLD analysis project Ga0136651, IMG submission 94867) | Marine hydrothermal vent microbial communities from Guaymas Basin, Gulf of California to study Microbial Dark Matter (Phase II) - Marker... ...
ATTGCCCGCACCCATCACCGACGCACTGAACTCTACGCTCACCGCCCATCCCGACCTCTTTGCCCCTGCCTCCGCCGCCGAGACCGCCGATGTGCAAGTGACACTCAGTCTAGGCCCCGACGTGACTCCGCTCGTCGAGTGGGTTTACGCAGTCGTGGCCCCCTTTCCCACGCTGACCGACGAGGTGGCCTGGGCCGACGTCGCCGGCAGTTGGAGCGGCAATCCCAGTGGCCCATTCGCTGGCCGGCCATTGCTGGTGACGGATGACACGCTACGAGCATTGTCAGTGATTCTGGGCGATCCGGCCCCTGGCGCGGTCGAGGTCGTCCCCTCCGACCAGATCGCGCAACGCGCCTGGGATACCCACCCGTCTTGGGCCATCGTCCCCTTCGACCAACTAGAGCCGCGTTGTAAAGTGCTGCACATGGACAGGGTGTCGCTGCTCGACAAGGAGATGGACACGGGAACCTGGCCTCTGGTCGTGCGCGCCGGTCTTGCCGGCTTGGAGCGCGGCGTCGCCAAACTCCAAGAGGTGACGGTCGCCTCCCTCACCAACCGCGACCCGGAAAAGATGACGGTGTTGGTGATGACCGGAGTAACTGCTCTCTGCCGGGCCACTGCCATGAGGATGGATCGGAACGGCGTGACCTACCCCGCCGAGGACATCCGCGACTGGCTGATCGAAGCCGACATCACCCACATCAGCAGCGAGGTTTCCTTCGCCGAGAACTGCCCGCCTCCGTCTGACTATTACACCATGGTCTTTTGTTCCGACCCCAGTTTCATCGAGTTACTAGAATACATAGACGTGGACACGGTCGAACTGACCGGCAACCACCTGCTCGACTGGGGGGTGGAGGCGATGAAACTCTCGCTGACGATGTACGACGAGCGTGGTATCTCCTACTTTGGCGGGGGATGGGACCTGGCGCAGGCGCAAGCACCACTGACAGTCACCCACGGCGTACATACCTTTGGCTTCGTCGGCTGCAACCCGGCCGGGCCGCCCTCCGATTGGGCCACCGCCGACCGTCCCGGCGCGGCCCCTTGCGACTATGACCTGCTCTACGCCCAGATCCGCCAACTGCGTGAGCAGGGTATCATCCCCATTGCTACCTTTCAGTATTGGGAATTTGACCAGTACGAGCCCACTCCTCAACAGCGGGCCGACTTTCGCGCCCTGGCCGAGGCAGGCGCCGTCATCGTCAGCGGCAGCCAGGCCCACCAGCCGCAGGGCTTTGACTTTGTAGATGGAGCCTTCATCCACTACGGTCTGGGCAATCTCTTCTTCGACCAAATGTGGTCGCTGGAGACGCGGCAAGAGTTCCTGGACCGGCACGTCTTTTACGATGGGCGGCACATCAGCACCGAACTGTTGACGGCGATATTGGAGGACTATTCCCGCCCGCGCCCGATGACGCCCGAGGAGCGGGGGGCGCTACTGAGGGCAGCGTTCGCGGCCAGTGGGTGGTAAGAAGACTGCTTATGGAAAAAGAAGCCCATTCCCCTAGCCCCACAGAATTCGGCTCCATGCCGCTCGACCCCATCTACGCCTGGGGCATTGTCTTGGAGCCGGTGGAGACGCTCATCGAGCGCACCTCCGATTTCATCGAGCAACTGGCCCGGGAGGCCTACGAGCGCGGTGACGAGTTCGACTATGAGGACGAGGAACTGGAGCGTCGCTTCCTGGCTTTCTTTGACCAATTAGTGCAAGATGGCACGCTCACCCGCCGGCCCGACGCCGACCCCGCGATGGGCCGGCGGATACTGGGCCCCCGCCGCTGGCTGCGCGCCCAGCGTATCCGCATCAATCGCCTCGTCGCCCACTGGCGCGAGCACGGCGGTTAGCCATCAGCATCCAGTTTTGACACCCTCTGCTGCCCGGCGTGGTAAAATATCCCTGGAGGTGAGAGATGTCCATTGAAGCGGTGGCTGTGTGGCCTGTGTCGAGCCGGTTGCAGAAGCGCACCCGGCGTCCAGCCCCACTTGTACACCCTGGGCGCAGAGTACTAGGGCGTGCGCATCCTTGACGGCTTGCACTTTCTATACGCGGTGCGGGGCGACGTGCCTCCATCTTGTTTACGTTTCGTCGGGGCTTGACAACTTGCCAAAAGTGTGGTATCTTCCCGCCCGTTGTTGTGGCTTCGGCTGCCCGGAGCCAAAAGTGTATCACATAGCAAGCAAGGAGGAACGAAAATCATGGAGGATAATGGTCGCGTCATGGGTACCGTCCAGTGGTTCAGTCGTGTAAAAGGGTACGGATTCGTCCGCCCCGATGGGCAGGAGGAGGATGTCTTTGTTCACTACTCCGCCATACAAGGTGATGGCTACCGGAACTTGAGTCAAGGCCAGCGGGTAGAGTTCACGATAGAAGATAGCCCCAAGGGGCCTCAGGCCGCAAACGTCGTCGGGCTTGACGTGGGAGATAGCGAGGCCGTAGTAGAAGCATACATTTAAGCGCAAATCAGCAAGATACCTCTCCAGCCCCGGTGATGCCAAGCTCCGGGGCTTTAGTTGTAGGGGCGCGGTGACCGCGCCCCTACGCTGTTTGACTTTTACGGCGTTTGGCGGTATCTTATACAGGCGTACTGGAATGTGATGAAGGAGGTGACGCATGGTAGAAGAACTGCGGGAACAAATGATCCAGACAGGCGAAGAATTCGAGGATGAGGAGGAAACACCCACCCGGCTCTTGCTGGGCCTGGAACCGAGGCAAAGATTGGTATTGGCTATTTTGCTCTTTTTGAACGTGGCGCTGTGCGGCTGCATGGCATTGGTAATGACCGGGCGACTGGTGTTGCCGTTCTAGCCGGGCGATGAAAAACAAGCACACTTTGTCTGTATGGAGCGCCAAGCCCCGCGAGACGGCCCAGGTGCGTTTTCCCGACGGTCGCACCTTCGAGGCCCCTATTGGAACAGTGCTGGAGCAGTACATCAAAGTGGCACTGGACGGCAGCTCGGTGCCCTTCATCGCTGCGCTGGTCAATGGCGAACTACGCGAATTGACTTACCGGGTACAATCCGACGCCAGGGCCACCCCCATCTTTCTCTCTGACTCCGACGGTGTGCGCATCTACCGGCGCTCTCTCTCCTTCCTGCTAATGACCATCGTGCGCGAATTGTTCCCAGAGGCCCAGATTTTCGTAGACTACACTCTGCCCTTTGGCGGTTTTTTCTGCCGGGTGCAGGGACGCGAGCCATTCAGTGCAGAAGAACTGGCGCAGATCGAGGCCCGCATGCGCGAGATCGTCGTCGAGGATGCTCCCATTACGCGGGAGCGCGTGCCGCTCGACGAGGCCATCCAGATGTTTCACGCGCGTGGCGAGGAGGAAAAGGTCAAACTCCTGGCGCACCGTCGGAAGGATTACCTCACGCTCTATACCCTGCGTGGCTTACGTGACTACTTCCACGGTTACATGGTGCCCTCGACTGGCTATCTGCGCTACTTTGCCCTCCACTCGTGGCCCCCGGGATTTGTGATCCAATATCCGCGCCGCCACCGCCCGACGGAACTGCTCCCTGTGCGTGACTACCCCCAACTGATGGCTATCTTTCGCGAGTATGGCGAATGGCTGCGGCTGCTTGGTGTGGATTCGGTGAGCGGGCTGAACGAGGCCATCACCAGTGGTCGTATCCGCGAGATCATTCTCGTCTCGGAGGCATTGCACGAGCAGCGCATTGCTCAAATTGCTGACCTGATTACCCGTTATCATAGTGAGGTACGGCTGGTACTCATCGCCGGCCCCTCCGCTTCCGGCAAGACCACCTTCTCCAAACGCCTCTCTGTCCAATTACTGGCTCACGGCATCCACCCCTTTCCCCTGGCGTTGGATAATTACTTTGTGGATCGGGAGAAAACACCCCGGGACGAGTCCGGCAACTATGACTTTGAGGTACTGGAGGCACTTGATGTGTCGCTTTTCAACCAGCACCTCCTGGCTCTCATGCGCGGTGAAAAAGTCCAAGTTCCACACTTTAACTTTAACACCGGCCGGCGAGAGGAAGGCGAGACCGTCCAACTGAGCCCCGACTACATCATCATCGTCGAGGGTATTCACGGGATGAACCCCCGGCTGGCAGCGGCAGTGCCACGCGAGCGCACCTTCCGCATCTTTGTCTCGGCGCTGACACAACTCAACATTGACCGCCACAATCGGGTGCCGACGACAAATACTCGGCTGGTGCGCCGCATCGTGCGCGACGCGATTTACCGGGGCTACACGGCCGAAGAGACGCTGAACCGCTGGGAGAGCGTGCGGCGCGGGGAGAAGCGGCACATTTTTCCCTACCAGGAGCACGCCGATGTGATGTTCAACTCGGCGCTGGTCTACGAACTGGCGGCGCTCAAGCCACTGGCCGAGCCGCTGCTACTCCAGGTCGAGCATTCCAGCCCCCGGCGCGTGGAGGCCAAGCGGCTGCTGACCTTCCTAAAGTGGTTCCAGCCCTGCGTTCCCGACCTGATCCCGGATAACTCGATCTTGCGCGAGTTCATCGGCGGCTCTATTTTGAGAGACTATGTGCCGTGAATAATACGTAATGCGTGATGGTATCCCGAGTGTCGAGACGCTTCTGGCCATTGGGCGTCATTGTTCTGCTGACGGCGACTGCCATCGGGGTGACGCGCTGGCTGATGGTAGACCTCCCCTCCCCCGACCGTCTGTATGAGCACGCAGTCGCCCCGTCCACGCGCATCTATGACCGGCACGGGCGGCTGCTGTACGAAATCCTCGACCCGCACACCGGCGCGCATACCCCTGTTTCTCTGGACGAGATTCCCCAGGCTTGCATCAACGCCACCATCGCCACCGAAGACGCCAGTTTCTATAGCAACCCCGGCGTGGACACCTGGGCCATCGTCCGCGCGCTGTGGACGAATATGCGCGGCGGCGAGATCCTGTCGGGCGGCAGTACCATCACCCAGCAACTGGCCCGCAACCTGCTCCTGTCACCGGAGGAGCGGGCCGAGATCAGCCTGGAGCGCAAACTGCGTGAGGCTATCCTGGCCTGGCGTCTGGCGCGGACCTACAGCAAAGACGAAATCCTGACGCTCTACCTGAACGAGAGTTACTACGGCAATCTGGCCTACGGCATCGAGGCGGCTGCCCGTACTTACTTTGCCAAGAGCGCCGCCGAACTCGATCTGGCCGAGTGCGCTCTTTTAGCCGGCCTGCCGCAGTCGCCGGCCCACTACAACCCGCTGGAGAATCCCCAGGCCGCCCAGGACCGCCAGAGCGTGGTGTTGGACTTGATGACCAAACACGGCTACATCTCCCAGCAAGAGGCCAATCTGGCGACCGGCGAAGAGATCGGTTTTGCCTCAGTTCCCTTTCCTATCGAGGCGCCCCATTTTGTGATGTACGTGTACGGCCAACTGGAGCAGGAATTTGGCCTGGAATCGATCTATACCCAGGGCTTGCAGGTCTACACCACGCTGGACTTGGACGCGCAAGACACAGCGTTGCGTTTCGTCCGCTACCGGCTGGAACAACTGGCCGACACCCGCGCGGGCCAACTGCCCCGCAACGTGCGCAACGCGGCCGTCGTGGTGATGGTTCCCCACACTGGCCATGTGCTGGCTATGGTCGGCAGCCCTGACTATTTTGACCCGCGCATTGACGGAGCAGTCAACGCTACCGTCGCCACGCGCCAACCCGGCTCCTCCATCAAGCCTATCACCTACGCTGCCGCCTTCGATCCTACCCACCCCAATCTCAATCCGTTGACTCCGTTAACTCCGTTGACAGCGGCCACGATGATGGTGGACGTGCGCACCGCCTTTATCACCCGCGAGGGAGAGCCCTACGTCCCACAAAATTACGACTATCAGTGGCGGGGGCCGGTGCTACTCCGAGAGGCACTGGCTTCCAGTTACAACCTGGTCGCTGTTAAAGTGCTGGACTATGTGGGCATCGAGCAGATGACGAACCTGGCCCGCGCGATGGGCATCACGACCTTTGACGATGTGGACCGCTTTGGCCTGGCACTGACACTTGGCGGCGGCGAGGTGCGCCTGCTGGAACTGACGGCCGCCTACGCGGCCTTTGCCAACGGCGGCTATCGCGTGGAGCCAGTGACCATCACCCGCGTGGAGGACAGTCGCGGGCGCGTGCTGAAAGCCTGGGAATCCGCGCCGGGTGAGCGCGTGCTGGACGAGCGCGTGGCCTATCTCGTCACCGACATTCTAAGCGACAACCTGGCCCGTGCCCCCGCTTTTGGCGAGGGCAGCGCGCTGCACCTGTCCCGCCCGGCCGCCGCCAAGACCGGCACCACCACCGACTGGCGCGACAACTGGACGGTGGGCTATACCCCCGACCTGGTGACCGGTGTGTGGGCCGGCAATGCCGACAATGAACCTACACATTACGTGAGCGGCGCGGTGGGCGCTGCCCCTATCTGGCACGACGTGATGGAGACGCTGCTCAAAGGCCAGCCTACGCTCGAGTTCGTGGAACCGGAGGGAATGGTGCGGATGGAGGTTTGCGCCGATAGCGGGCTACCGGTTGGGAATTGGGGACCAGGGACTGGGGACTGGGGATCAGGAAAGCGGCCGGTGCATTGTCCGCGCACCATCACCGAACTTTTCATCGAGGGTACCCAGCCCACGCAACCCGATGACTGGCACTGGCTATATACCCTCGACACGCGCAATGGCTTGTTGGCCGGCCCAGATTGTCCGCCCCAATTCACCACCCAAAAGCGATATACCCTCTACCCCGCCCAAGCGCAGGAGTGGGCTCGGTCGCAGAACATTCCCCAGCCGCCGGAAACGTATTCCCCGTTATGCCCCGGTCAGGAAACGGGAAACAAGCTCCTCGTTCCCTCCCCCCAAGTCCCTCGTCCCTCGTCCCTAATTTTGACCAGTCCCGATCAGGGCAGCCACTACCGCTTATCATCGGAGATTCCGCCGGCAGTGCAGCAGATTCTCGTGGTCGCCCGCCCCGCCGACGGCGTCACGCTGCGCCAGGTGACGTTGCTGGTGGACGGGCGTCCGCTGGCGGCGCTGACGCAGCTACCCTACCAGGCATTATGGCCGATGACGGCCGGGAGACACGTATTTACGGCGGTGGGGGTGGATGCAGAGGGGAACCAAGTGGCAGGGAATCGTATCACCATTGAGGTGGTGGACTGAAGCGTCAGGTCAACAATCACGCAGCACAAGCGGGAGAAAGACCCTGAACCGAACTTCGTCGGCGCCGACGTCGGGGAAGGCGCCGATGGGGCGATGGTCGCCGTCCACATCGCCGGTCACACCAACGTCAATCCCGGCGTCAACGGCGGGCGAGCCGGGCAAGAGGTGATAGTCCTGCTGCGCGGGAGCCGCGAACAGGGGTGAGGTAGTAAGCACGCCCGTGCCGCTGATTGGATCACTGCCGTTACCCCACAACAGCGTGTAGCTCACGATTAGCGTGGCCCCCGGCGTCGCCGTGATGCCCACGTTGTGGCTGACGACAATATTGTTGACGAGGGTAATCGTGACGCCAGGTACCGTGACGCTGATGCCATCGCCCTGTTGCCTCACCGCGCTGCCAACGAGCGTGTTGTGGTAGAGATAGTTGTGGGGGCCGGCGGCGGTCTGGATCAGCACACTGGCTACGCCAGAGCCAGCCACGACGTTGTTGGTGACAGTAAAGGTGCCGGTATCGTCCAGGTCTATGCCCGCGTCGCCGTCCCCGTAGACCTGATTGGCGTTGATAAAGATATAATCGGCCTCTTCTGCTTTGATGCCGTTGTCGCTGCACGCGCTGATGATGTTGTTGGCGACCGTGACCCTTGCTCCGCGTGCGTCAACGCCGTCGTCGCCGGTGTTGTAGACGGTATTGCTCTGGATTTCGACGTTGACGCTGGATTGGTGTGTGTGGATACCATCTTTGCCGGTGGCGTGCACCGTGTTGTCGGCAATGGTGGTGAGAGAAACGCCGTCGCGGGCATAGATACCGTGCTCGGTGGTGCTGTATACGATGTTACGTCGGACGTGCGCGGTGCCGGCGTCCTCGACGTGAACGCCGTCCCTGCCGGTGCCGTAGATGGTATTCGATGCGATGATGACCTTATGCCCGCGGCCATCAATACCATCACGCGCAGTGCTGTAGACGGTGTTGCCGCGAATCTCCACGTTGGCGCTCAAGTCGCCGGTGTGGATGCCGTCCCTGCCAGTATCGTAGACCAGGTTGGCGGAGATCACGGCAGTGCCACCGCTGATCCTGATGCCTTCTTCGTCTGTGTCGCTGATGGTGTTACCTTCGATCCAGAGCGTGCCGGTCGTGACCTCAATGCCCTGCACGGCCATCGAATACACGAGGTTGTGAGTCAGGGTAAAGACACCTGAGCAGACGTGGACACCATCACGGCCATTTCTGATCGTGAACCCCTCGATGGAGGCAGAACCGCTCTCGACCGTCGCCGAGATGACGTGGGCGCCGCGGCCGTCAATCGTGGTCGGATAGGTGACGGGGGCCTGGACAGTGAAGGAGACGTTCCACCCACCGCGCAATGACAGACCGTGGGTGACGACCAGGTTCTCGGTGTAGACGCCGGTGGCGACCCAAACCTCGTCGCTGGCGGCAGCCAGGTTGATAGCGTATTGGACGTTGCTGCAAGGGGTGGTGACGGAGAGGCAGTCGCCGGACGCTCCCTCTCGCACATAGTAGATGCCTGGGTCTGCGCGGGCGACGGGGGTGGGGCGGGTTAGGAGCAACAGCAACACGATGGTCAGCCCCAGGCCCAGAGCAAACGCGGACAAAAGGTGTTGGCTTTTCACTTTTTTTCCTCCCTGTCTGATGGCGCACTGTCTTCATTATAGCACCTACTCCGGCAGAGGGCAACTGGTTGCAGAGAGGGTTGTCGCCTGCAAAGCAAGAGACCCGGATTGAACTTGTTTTCACCGGCCGCAACCGGTATCTTCTCAATATCCTGGGGTAGGGGCAGGACTTGCTCTTGCCCACAAGGGCGACCGCAAGGGTTCGCCCCTACCTATTGAGAAGATACATACTTGTCATTTAAGAGCCCACTCATTACCTTGTGCCGAACCTACTTGCTGAACAATCGTTGACAGTAAACGAATATCTCTTATCAACGCAGTGCTGCATCACCTCGTATGTCATTCTTCTGCTGCCGTAGAGAAAAAACCTTTTGGCAAATAGCAAGCCCGATTGATATCCTTCTCCCTCAAGACGATGCACGTTAGCATCTGTCACTAACAGTTCTTGCAGATTCAACTGATCTATCCCTATACGGTTCAGTTCTCCGAGGCACCCCATCAGTCTATCCTTCTGCTTCGGATACGACGGTATCTCTACAACGACGTACTCGAACATCTCTCTGGCCCGTTCGAGGTTCTCCAGTATCTTTTCGTCATAGTTCACCGCCGCGAGATTGAACCGAAGTTCTCCGATTCCGAGATCCTGGAGAACGCCGAGGTGCTCATCGTCGGCGAGGATGCCGTTGGTGTACACCCAAAAGTGCAATCCGGGCTTGGCCCTCCGCATTTCAGATACGCTTACCTCTAATTCATGGAGGTATAACAGAGGCTCCCCTCCGGTCAAAGAGACACCTTCCAGTTCGTCTTTACGCCGGTGGAATTTTTTCAAAAGGGCTTGCCGGTTGTACTTTTCGTCCTCGTCGGGCGTGTCTGCTCGATAACTGTGGAGAAAACAAAAGGGGCAATCGGCATTGCAGCGGAAGCCGATCTGAAAGGACATGTGCGCCATACGCGTGCATATCTCACAGCCAGGGACGAGAGGGCCTGTGCTTACGGCTTGGTGAGTACCGTGGAAACACAAGCCAGGAACACTAGCCTGAAGGCACTTTATCTCTGCTATCACGTCCGCTTCTTTGCGAAAATCCATGAGTAACACCTCAAACTATCATGCGGCTACCACCATCGCAATAGGACTGCCAGTCACCAAACGGCCCCCGCACCGGGAACTTGATATTCACTTCTGCAATCCAGTTCTTTGCTATTCCCCGCAGTGAGGTTTGCACTGTCACATCCGATCCTCCTTGTCCGGTCAGTGTTCCCTTTGCAGGCTACGTATTTCTATCAGCCCCTTCCCCGCGTGAACGGCCCTACCGTCTCAGAGTACTATGGGCTGATCTGACTCCTTGGCAGTCCTTGGCTTCCCTTCTCCTTTTCGGGCGGGATAGCAGCAATGAAGAACACTTAATTTTTCGCGCAAAATCCGCTCCGTACAGGGTTGTTTCTCGGCCCGGATGGCCCTTGATGCCTCGTTTAATGAGAACACTGGGCTCAGCCACGCAGTTCAAC
>Ga0136651_10002418_pt1 | contig 10239 bp, 8 predicted proteins | sample Mar14236cmmetaG_FD_94867 | JGI IMG/M metagenome (GOLD analysis project Ga0136651, IMG submission 94867) | Marine hydrothermal vent microbial communities from Guaymas Basin, Gulf of California to study Microbial Dark Matter (Phase II) - Marker... ...
CATGTTCCAGTTGGACTCCCACATCAACGATGAGTTCGCTGAAAGGGTTGTGGATGAATTTCTGAAATTCAGACCTCGTTGAATAGTTGAGTGGTTAAATGGTTGAGTAGGAAAATATATTCTCCTATTTCAGGATGTTATGGCTTTTCAAATGCTGGCTGTCCAATTTTCAAGGCAATCATGGGTATGATCAATCATAACAACGACTTAACCAGTCAACTACTTAACCACTTAACGATGTCTGGAAATTACTCCATCAGGATAAATCAGACATGAAAAATCTGTAACCGTGAGGGGGTGATATCGCTCTAAATTACAGGCATGAAGTTTCCCAAGACTTCTAAGGCGTTATTTTCGCACGGAAAGCACAGGTGATCAGACATGAAAGGAAGGGTAATCATGAAAAAATGCAGTCTTTTTATTGCAGTTGCAATGGCCCTGTTACTTCTCACCCTGTCAACGGCCCATGCCGGAGAAAAGCTCAGGGTCGGAGTGCTCAAGCTGACCTCTTCCGCTCCTATCTTTATTGCAGTGGAAAAGGGGTTTTTCAAGGAACAGGGCCTGGATATAGAGCAGGTGTTCTTCAGATCGGCCCAGCCCGTGGCAGTGGCAATGGCATCGGGCGACATCGTCGTGGGTGCAACGGGTATAACCGCCGGCCTTTATAATGCCATTGCCGGGGGCTTCAAGATGAAGATCGTCGCTGACAAGGGCCGTGAGTGGGAGGGGTATCAGCTTTGCGGCATCATGGTCAGCAAGAAGGCCTGGGACAAGGGTCTCCGCACCATCAAGGACCTGAAAGGCCATCGTGTGGGCGTGACCCAGATAGGATCCACCTTTCACTATATGCTGGGCAATATGCTTGAGAAAAACGGGATGACCCTGAAAGACGTTAAGGTCACTCCCCTGGGGGGGGTCAAGAGCATGATGGATACGGTGGCGTCTGACCAGATTGAAACAGCCTTCATGGTCCAGCCCTTCTGCTCGGTGATGGAGGCCAAGAAGATGGGGCACCGGATGCTCTGGGTCAGCGACTATCTCAACTACCAGATAGCGGTTATCTTCTTCGGTGATACCATGACCAAGGACAGGAAAACGTCCGACGCCTTCATGAGGGCCTATATCAAGGGGTGCCGCTGCTACTATGACAACTGCCTGAAAAAAAAGGATGGAAAGACCGTCAGGGGACCCTACTTTGATGAGGTTATGCAGATCATCTCCAAGTACACGGGCCGAAAGCCCAAGCTCATTGCCATGGGGCTCAACTATAACGACCGGAACGGTCGGCTTTATGCCGAGGATATTCAGCACCAGATCGACTGGTACTACGACCATGGTCTGATCGGCAAACGGCTTGATGCCAGGAAGATCGTGGATATATCCTTCTGGGAGCGGGCCATGAAAGAGCTGGGCTTGAAACCCTGATCCGAACAAGCCGGAACCATAATTGTATCGCGCCAAGCCGCAAAGCCCGCAAAGAAAAACAGTAACAAATTTTGTGTGCTTTTTGTCGGCCCTTGGTGGATTTGCACAAGACTTAATCGGAACTGTCTAAAACCTTTCAGACGGGCGAGCATGCGCGTTGTAATAGAAAAGATCAGCAAGACCTTTGAAGATGGCTCCGGCGGGCAGACCGAGGCCCTCAGGGACATAAACCTGAGCAATGAAGAAAATGAATTTCTCGTGGTTGTGGGCCCTTCGGGATGCGGCAAATCAACGCTGCTCAACATCGTGGCAGGTCTCCTTCCTGCCACCTCGGGGAGGGTGATATTTGAGGGCATCCCTGATACGTCCCGGCCCCATACGGCGGTGGTTTTTCAGGAATTCGCCCTCTTTCCCTGGCGGACCGTGGAGCGTAACGTCCTCTACGGTCCCGAGGAACGTGGCCTGCCCCGCAAGGAGCGACGGGAGATCGCGCAGTACTACATCGACCTGGTGGGCCTGACCGGGTTTGAAAAAAAATATCCCCATCAGCTCTCAGGGGGCATGAAGCAGCGGGTATCCATTGCCAGGGCCCTGGCAAACGATCCATGGCTGCTCCTCATGGACGAGCCCTTCAGCGCCCTGGACGCCCAGACACGGACCATCATGCAGGACGAGCTGTCCCAGATCTACGAGAAGACCCACAAGAGCGTTCTTTACATCACCCACAACATCCAGGAGGCGGTGTTCCTGGGCGATCGGGTGGCGGTCCTGTCCCGCAGGCCGGGACGGGTGCGGGAGGTCATACCCATTGATCTGCCACGGCCCAGGCAGGAGCAGATTGCGATGGACCCGCAGTTCCTGGCCTACGCGGATCAGATATGGGGACATATCCGGGACCAGGCAAAGGAGGCCCTGGCAGAGGAGGGTCTATGAGCGAAGATTGCCAGGCCCGGTCAGGAGCCGTGGTACAGGACAAAACCGCGTTTATGGTCAGGCGGGAGCACCGCCTGCTCAGCCTCATCTTTATCCTCGCCCTGTTCGGCGTGTGGGAGTTGATCGTAAGGCTTGGCCTTGTATCCCCCCTTTTCCTGCCCGCCCCCAGCGCCATCCTAATCACGGGTTATAAGATGGCCTTAAGCGGTGAGATCTTCCGTCACATAGGGGCAAGCCTGTGGCGGATCTTCTGGGGCTTTTCCTGCGCCGCGGTGATCGGTACCCTGGTGGGTATCCTCCTTGGCTTTTTCTCGGTGGCCGAGAGTATCGGAAACCCCATCATAGCCTCCACCTATCCCATACCCAAGATCGCCATCCTTCCTCTGCTGATCCTCTGGCTCGGCATCGGGGAGTATTCAAAGATCGCCGTGATAGGGCTGGGCGTTTTTTTCCCCATGGTCATCAACGTATATACGGGGGTGCGAAACGCCGACCCCGTGCTCATAAAGGCGGCCGTCTCATTGGGCTCAAGCCGCCGCCGGATTATCCTGAAGGTCATTCTGCCCAGCGCCCTACCCATGATTTTTGCAGGGCTTAAGTTAGGGATCGGGATTGCGCTTCTGCTGGTGGTGGCGGCGGAGATGATCGCTGCGGACGCGGGCATCGGCTTCATGATCCTGACCTCGGCGGATCTTATGCAGACCACAAAGCTTATGTTCGGCATCTCCATCCTTTCCATGCTGGGCCTGATCTTTTCCTGGCTCATCGACAGGCTGGAAAGGCTTTGCATCCCCTGGAAAGAGTGAACACAGATGGGAGATGAAACGTGAAATTCATTGTAGAAAAGAGTTCTCTTCAGGGAACCGCCACGGTCCCCGGGAACAAGTCCGCAACGGCACGCGCGATCGTCCTGGGCTCCCTTGCCGAAGGGGTTTCCAGGGTGAAGAATCCCCTTCCCGGTGCGGACAGTTTCTCCATAGTTGAAATGATGCGTGCCCTGGGGGCCAGGATACTTCATTTTAGCCGGGCAGGTGAAAGGCGCCCTTGATTCCGGTCACGAGGAATTCCGCGGCCAGGGCCAGGAGGATAAGGCCCATAATCCGGGTGAGGACCTGCTGCCCGGTATGGCCCAGGAATCTCCCGATCTCCTCTCCCAGTGCCATGGCCACCCACAGAAGCGCACTCAGACCGGCGATGATGATTACGAGAATGGAACGGGACATAAAGGTGTTGCAGATATCCGCGTCAATGATGGCAACGCTGATCCCGGCCGGCCCGGCCATAAGGGGGATTGCAAGGGGAACGACCCCGATGTCCGAGTCCTTGGACTTGGCCTCGGTATGCTCCTCGTCGCTGTAACGCATCCCCTCATCCTTGGCACGGGCCATGGTTATGGCCATGAGGAGTATGAGGATGCCGCCCGCAATACGGAAATCACTTATGGTGATCCCGAAAAAGGTGAGAACATGGTTACCCGCGAACACCGCTATAATCATTATGATAAAGACCGCGGACGAAGTTGTTACGGCGATCTTCATCCTCTGGCCCCTGGACATGCTCCCGGTGAGGCCTAAGAACACGGGGATGAGCACAAAGGGATTGAGCATAATGAAGAGACCGGTCGTTATCTTCACATAATTGGGATCGTGCATAATTCTCCTTCCTGAGTCACACGAAGCAGAATAAGCTAAAGCAACTTAAGTTTAATAATACTAAGTTCTTTAACTTCCCCGCTGAAAACGGGATAAATAGGCACTTCAAACTTTAGGTACTCTTTCTAATAATAGTACCATATGGACCTGTACTGGGAGACGTCTTCGCCCAGGGACTTCAGCCTCTTGAGGTAGCTGTATATGGAGACATCGGTGTAAACGTAGGTGTCTGCCAGGTGGAGTTTCTTTTCCCAGGGGTGGAACTCGTACACCCTCCGGCCGTCCGGGAGCACGGATATGAAATCCCGGTGCTGCATGGCCCGCAGGTAGTTCTTTCCCAATCCCGGCACGTTGAAGACGATCTCATCGGTCCTTACGGTCCCCGGCAGGAGCCGGGCCTCTTCCTGCTGCTCCTGCAGGAGCCTCGCAATGGGTACCCGGTAGTCGTCCGTCTCTTCCTTTCCCTTGGTATTGAAGGTATAGTAGGGGGCCACACCGATCAGGCGGAGCTTGAGCCTGAGCGCCGCGGCCTCGAATTTGCGGGAGTTATAGGTGGTGTACACCATCTGGTTGTAAACAGCAATCCCGGCCCGGCGAAATTTCTGCACGGCCCCCATTGCCTCAGGTGTAATCTCATAGGGATGCTCGAAATGGGTAACCACTGCCACCTCCCTCCTGCCGGGGTTGTGAAATCGGGCTATGGAATCTACCAGGGAATCGGTGATCCGCTGAGGCAGGGTGACCGGTATCCGTGTTCCTATCCTGATCCTCTCCACGTGCCTTATACGGGCCAGCCCGGTCAGGATCCTTTCAATCTTCTGATTGGAGAGGATGAGGGGGTCTCCCCCGGTGACCAGGACCTCCCTTATCTCCGGGGTGTGGGAGATCCACCGGATGGCCTTTGCCATCTTTTCTTCAGACATGGCCGCGTCTTGAGAGTACACGTCCTCTATCTCCCAGTTCCTCTGACAGTAGACGCATATCTGGGGGCATGTGAGGATAGGCTTCAGGATAACGATCATGGGGTACCGTCTGGTTATCCCTTCAATGGGCGAGGTGTTCCTCTCCAACATAAAGTCCATGGAGGGCTCCCTCTTATCCTTCAGATCCTTCATCTTCGTGACGTAACCCATGCCAGGGATCACCTGGGCACGGACCGCATAGTCCTTTTCCCGTCCGGCCCTGTAATCCATGAGCGACAGGTAGTACGGGGTAATGCCGAAGGGGATCCTGTTTTCCCGGGCGAACCTGACCGCCTGGGACTCCTCATCTGTGAGCTGAATCAGGGATCCGAGGGTCCTGGCACCCCTTATGATATGCCGCGTGTGCCATTTCCAGTTCTGCCAGTCCTGTTCCGTTGCATGAAAGTATTTCAGTATCCGGGCCTTGTTGGACCTGCGTCTCCGAACGGTATCCTGATCCAGGCCGCACGGATACCTGTTTATGAACTGTTCCGCAGACCTGCTCATCCTTGAGAGGTCGGCCGACCTCAGTCTTGCGGCCCTTCTCCCCTCATGCATGGAAAATGCAGGGGCTTTTTCAGGATAGATCCCTGTCTTGCCCATAATTCCCTTGAGCAGATGATCTACTTCCGCAAAAAAACCTGGCCCGGGCTCTTCAATCCCCCGCAGGGTCTTGGCGTGAAGCAGGTCGTTGATGTATCCAAGAAAGCTGTGCCCCACGAGTATTTCACTCCTGGGCCATATGATGGTCCTGAATACCCGTATGGCATCACGGGTCAGTATCCATTCAAGGGGTGGAACCGTGTGATCGTGGTGGAATGTGGCTGCGTGCACGTTGGCCAGAAAGCGTCTGATCCTGTTTCTCTTCATATCAACGGAGTCCGGTGAGATAAGGATCTCCTTCAAGTCCGGCGCAGTATCCAGTATCCGCAGGAGTTTTCTCCGCATTCTTTTTCTGTCCATGGTTTCTGATCCCTCTCTGGCCCCGGGCCCTGGTCGCGGCCCTGTGGGTTATGTCTTCCCTGTTAGCCGAAAACGGGGTGTCCCCTAAGATCTACGATCATCATAGGCCAAGCAGGCTCTGATTGCAAGTCTCCAGTCCAGGGAAACCGGCCTTGCGTCCCGCATGCGCGGGTGGTAACATGGAATATATGAGTGAATCAGAAAAATGTCCCAAACCACCCGTGCCCGCCTCAACCCTGATCCTCGTGCGTCAAGAGTACGAGGGGTTTCAGGTCTACCTGCTCAGACGAAGCCATCAGAGCGGTTTCATGCCTGGTAACTACGTATTTCCGGGGGGGACAGTTGATCCCGGAGACCGGGACGCCGGTTTCTGGAAGAAGCACGTGGACATGGACCAGGAGCAGATCAGATCCCGCTTTGTCCGGAATGACACTGCCCTCAATATGGAAGATGCTCTGGCCCATGGAATCGCTGCCGTGCGAGAGACCTTTGAAGAGGCGTCTCTCCTTTTGCTTCACGGAACCGGCCGGGAGGCCGATGATCTTGGACGGCTTTGGGGGCGGAATCTGGACGGGGCCCTGCCTGAGGCATGGCTGAGGGACCTGGTTGTTGACGGAAAGTGGATCGTGACCTTGTCAGCCCTGGCCTGCTGGTCCCACTGGATTACGCCTGAGATAAGGACCAGGCGGTACGATACCAGGTTCTTTCTGGCCTTTATGCCGGAGGGCCAGGAATGCCGCCCCGATAACAGGGAGACCACCCACGGCATCTGGGTGAACCCTGAAAAGGCCCTGGCAGGCAACCTGCAGGGGGAGATCCCCCTGAGCCCCCCGGCCATACTAACGCTTCAGGAACTTCTTCGATACCCTGCGATCACTGCCCTGAGAAAGGAAGTTGAGAACAGGTGGTGGGGTGAGGTGAAGATGCCAAGGCTTGTACCCATGGGCCGGGGGCTCCTCCTCCTTCTTCCATGGGATCCCCAATACGGGCATAAAGAGATCCGGGTGGAGGCCAAGGGTCTTGAAAAAGGGCCTGCCCTTAATGACAGGCCCTTTTCCAGGCTATGGTACGAAAATGGGATCTGGCGCCCCGTCAGTCCTTGATAATCCTGGGGGTCATCATGTGGGGACGGGGGGACGCCCTTAACTTATAAACTTTACGTGATGGATTGTTTTTGGTATTGTCTCCGACATGCTCAGACAATCCCGCATTGACGTACCAGGCGCGTTGCACCACATTGATGCCCGGGGTATCGAGCGCCGTAAGATATTTGAGGATGACCAGGACCGCCATGACTTTGTTAGGAACCTTGGTTTGATCCTATAACAAGAGGAGACGGCATGTTATGCTTGGTCATTGATGTCGAGTAGACCGGTTTCTTCAAGCAACCTGCCGGAAAGAGTCTTAGACTACGCCTCGCCGCACGCGGCTACTACATATCATAAGATCATATCACCGTGGTTATTCGTTGGCCCCGGCCCCTCCCAGAACCGTGCTTGCGCTATTTACGCACACGGCTCCTCATGAGTACACTTCACGATTAAGTCTCCGCTATGCGCTGCAGTTTTGTTCTCACCATTTTTCTACGACTGAGCATAGTTGATGTGTCCCCACAACGCTGTTATTCATGTGACGTCCTTTCCTCCAGCAGAATTACCCGCCTTCTCAGGTACTATGACGCCATCCGACTTGCCCGGCCGCATACAAATTCAAGCTGTCAAACCATAATCAATAATCAAGGTTTGACCCCAAAAACCCTGAAACGGAAAGAGCTGAATCTATTATATCAAGAAGTCGAAGAGAGGAGTTCAGAGATGGGAGGTGATATAGACCCGCGGCCAGCGTACTCCTAACCCATCACAAAGGCCGCTTATACCCGCATCCCCTTTTACGGCAGACCAAAACCGGCCCGGACTTCTTTTTCTGCTTTATGCTTAAAACCCTGGTACCGCACTCAGGACAGGTGTCGTCAAAGGGCTCGTCCCAGGTGGCGAATCTGCACCCGGGATACCGGCTGCAACTGTAGAACTCCTTCCCCTTTCTGGATCTCTTCTTCACAAGGGTCCCGTCGCACCCCTCCTCTGGGCATGGCACGCCGGTACTCACCGGATCCGGGGTCCAGATATTCTTGCACTCGGGATATCCGGTGCAGGCGATGAAAGGGCCGTACTTTCCGTTCTTCTCCACCATGGGCCTTCCGCATTTCTCACAGGTCCCCTTCTTCTCCCCTGTCCCGGAAGAGGCCTCAACCACGATCCGACCCTTTTCATCCCTTGTAAAATTGGAGGTGTGCCTGCATTCGGGATATCCGGTGCAGGCCAGGAAGATGCCGTTTCTCCCCGATTTTATGACCATGGGACGGTGGCATCTGGGGCAGGAGATATTGGCGGGGACCTCCCCCTTCATCTCGGTTGCGGCCCTTTCAAGGTCCCTCTTAAAGGTGCGGTAGAACTCCCTCAAGATATCGGTCCACTTTGCCTCCCCCTGTTCGATCCTGTCCAGGTTGTTCTCCATCTGGGCCGTAAAGGCCGTGTTCATGATATCGGGAAAGCCGGCAACCAGCAGGTCGGTGACCAGGAAGCCCAATTCCGTGGGTCTGAAACGCCTCTTTTCAAGGGAGACGTACTCCCTGCCGCTGATGTTGGTCAGGATGGCCGCGTAGGTAGACGGGCGGCCGATGCCGTTTTCCTCCAGGGCCTTTATGAGGGAGGCCTCGGTGAACCTGGGCGGTGGCTGAGTAAAATGCTGGGCAGGATCCAGTTTGATCAGGTCCAGGAGTTCACCCTCTCTGACAGGCGGGAGGATGGCATCGTTGTCTTTTTCCTTGCCTCCGTTATTCAGGCCCGGTTCATAGAGGGTGGTAAAGCCCTTGAACAGGACCACGGAGCCGTTGGCCCTGAACCCGGCCTTTCCTGCGGCTATCTCCACCTGCGTCTTGTCTAGTATGGCGGGACTCATCTGGCAGGCGATAAAGCGTTTCCAGATGAGGGTATAGAGGGCCGCCTGGTCTCTGGATAGATAGGGTGAAACCTTTTCCGGCGTAAGGTCTGCCGATGTGGCCCTTATGGCCTCGTGGGCCTCCTGGGCGCCTTTGCGGCTCTTGAACCTGTTGGGTTTTTCAGGCAGGTAATCCCTGCCAAAGGCCCCTTCGATGAACGATCTGGCCTCGCCAATGGCGTCGTTGGACAGCCTGAAGGAGTCTGTCCTCATATAGGTGATGAGCCCCACCAGTCCCCGCTCTCCCAGGTCAACGCCCTCGTAGAGGCTCTGGGCCACGGACATGGTCTTCTTGGCTGAAAATCTCAGCCTCCTGAAGGCCTCCTGCTGGAGAAGGCTGGTAGTGAAGGGTGGGGGCGGATTCTTTTTGGTCTTCTTCTTGGTGACCTTTTTAACCATGAAGGGGAGATCTTCTATCTCAGAGACGATCCTGTGGGTCTCTTCCCCGGTCTTGAGGTCGGCCTTCCTCCCCTTATACCTGAAGAGCCTGGCCTCGAAAGGCGGAGGTTCCCCTGATTTGAGATGGGCCGTGAGAGACCAGTACTCCTGGGGTTCAAATGCCAGGATCTCCCGCTCCCTGTCACATATCATCTTCACCGCAACGGACTGGACCCTGCCCGCGCTCAGGCCCCTTTTGACCTTTTTCCAGAGCAGGGGAGATATCTGGTAACCCACAAGCCGATCCAGGATGCGCCTGGCCTGCTGGGACTCGAACTTGTTCCTGTCAAGGACCTGGGGTGATGCCACTGCCTCGCGGATGGCCCTTGCGGTGAGTTCGTTGAACAGGACCCTGAGTATCTTCTTGTCCCTGTTCTTGGTCCCCTTCCTGATCTCCCCTGCCACGTGCCACGCGATGGCCTCCCCCTCCCGGTCAGGATCAGGGCCCAGGTAGATCTCCCCCGCCTTTTCCGCGGCGGCCTTAAGCTCTTTCAATATCTTGCCCTTCCCCTTGATGGTCACGTAGTGGGGCTTGAACCCGGCTTCAATATCCACCCCAAGGCTGCTGACGGGGAGGTCTTTCACGTGCCCCACCGAGGCCATTATCCTGAAGTCGGGCCCTAAGTATTTTTTGATGGTCCTGGCCTTGGCCGGCGATTCAATTATGAGTAGTTTTTCTGGCATGCCCGTAATCCGTTGTTCACCGGACAAACATCCTGCCCGGGAGCTGTTTTATTATTCCCTCCAACTCCATCTTCATCAGGATGCTCGATACCTTTCCCACGTCCATATTTCCCTTTCTTACTATGGCGTCCATATGGATGGGATAATCCCCGATGATTTCATATATCCTTTTCTCGCTCTCATCC
>Ga0136651_10002423_pt1 | contig 10232 bp, 10 predicted proteins | sample Mar14236cmmetaG_FD_94867 | JGI IMG/M metagenome (GOLD analysis project Ga0136651, IMG submission 94867) | Marine hydrothermal vent microbial communities from Guaymas Basin, Gulf of California to study Microbial Dark Matter (Phase II) - Marker... ...
AAAACGGGTGCGAGAGTTTCTCTATGGTTTCGATGTGTACATAAGAAAATCAAAGAGCCACCGTAATTCTCTCCTCACAGGGGCTGCTCAGTACCTGCTGGAACGCGAGATCCCAAAGCTTTGATTATTGCCCAGCAACTCTGATTTCATCACAGAATTCAAATGCCACATTTAGTGGGAGAAATTAGAAATTTGGATCATCTTTATCAAGCATCGGAAGCCATTATTGGAAGCAGTTCTCCACCATTGTAGCAAATAGTAAATTCTGCTCTCCCCACAAGGGATTCTGCAATGTCAATCCCCTCACTCAAGCTACTTGCAGGGATAAATCCTACCCTCTTCGCAATTTCTGGTTTTACACCAGGAGAAACTAAAATACCTTTTCCCTTATCTCTAATCACTCGACCAACATGCACAAGGTGCGCTGCCACAATCAAATTATCAAGCTCACCCAATTCCACAAGTTTCTTCACATCCCTGTATCCCATGTAACCAAATTTTGTTATGAGATCGCCAAACTCAGCTCCTATCCCTTCAGTGCAGGGTGTAACCAGTATCAAGACTCCTTCGTTCTTAAGAACAAGATCTCCCGAATATACTCCTTTTGCCGCTTGCCACATCTCAATATCCGCAGGATATGAGTCTGTTATAACTATCTCGGACTTCTCAGCTTTTGTGCTGTAGACGTCTTTTGAAAATTCAGCTGCTTTCATAAAAGTTGATAGAGGTTCTCCTACAAAAGCCTTTATGGGATTTCCCTTTCTGTCAAGTACAATATTTATCAGGAAGTTCAACCCAGCGATATCAGCTACTGCCTCTATCTCATCTCGCACTGGATTTCGAATTCTGCCAAGTATTTCCCGCCCCTCAAATTCAGCACTCAGCCAATGCGTTTGCCCTGTTGTTTCTACTCCTGAAATCCCAGGTTGAACTATCTTTCCACCGCCACTAAATCCTGCAACTCTATGTGGAACTACCATTCCCACTCCTACAATGAAATCGTGTTCTAGAACTAACCTATTTACAACGACGTGTGTTCCCCTTGATGTTGTTCCTAAACGAACGGTATCACCCTTATAATTATGGAATCTAATCTTGACACGCCTTACCACAGATTCTCCGTATTTTTCTTTTTGCTCTTTTAGAGTCATTGAACGATGTGTCCCTGTGGCCACCAGAATAGTTATGGATTCATCCTTTATTCCGCAGTAATTGGCTACTTTTAAGATGATTGGTAGGATCAAATGCGTTGGAGTCTGCCTAGTTATGTCGTCCACCAGTATGAGCAATCTTTTTACACTTTTTAACTTGGGAATCATTGTTTCTGATATTAAATCGTGCAATTCCGCTTCAAACTCCGATGGATTTTTGCCTGGAATGTGACGTGGCTCAAGAATAGCTTTGATTCGGTCATCAGGAATTTTGGCTTCTGCAAAATCGTAGTACTTGAGTCTCACCTATATTCCTCCCCAATGATCTTACTTCAACAAGGCTTCTTTATTAACAACAAGGAAAGGTTCTCGCCCTTCGAAAAAGTCAACCACCGCCTGTGCAGCCATCATATTCATACGATAGACAGCTTCCACTGTGTGTGCTCCAATGTGTGAAGTTGTTATCAGGTTTTCACACTCAAAAAGAGATGAACAAGAATTCGGTGGTTCCTCCTCAAAAACATCAACCGCAGCTCCAGCAATCCAGTGTTCCTTTAGTGCATGCCCGAGTACAATCTCGTCCACAATGCCTCCCCTTGATGTATTTATGAGAAAGGCTGACTCCTTCATGGAATTCAATTCTCTTTCGCCCACCAAATTCTTTGTTCCAGAGTTTAGTGGAATATGAATAGAAACAAAATCCGCTGTTTTAAAGAGTTCAATAAACTCTACCGGTTCTACCGAACTCTTTCGGATCACTTCATCTTCTACATAAGGATCATGAGCAATCACTTTCATGCCAAGGCAGCAAGCCCGTTTACTAACCTCTCTAGCAATTGCTCCAAATCCCAAAAGCCCCAACACCTTGTTCTGAAGCTCTATTCCCGTGATGTTAGGCCATGATTTCTTCTCAAAAACTTCTTTATGAGTCGATATTAGGCGTCTCGATAGCGCGAAAATAAAAGCTATGACCAACTCTGCAACAGCAGAAGAATTCGCTCCATATGTTATGGTCACGGGGATACCAAATTCTGTTGCTGCCTTTACGTCTATATTATCCACTCCAACACCATGTTTTGCTATGATTTTTACCCTCGAACCCTGCAACATATTCCTTGTGATTTTTGGGATCCCAACAATCAACGCATCAACTTCTTTCAAAGTGGTATAAAAGTCCTCTTTCCCAGCTCTTATTACTGTGAAACCGTGTCTCTCCAAAAAATCCACTGGCTCTTGTGAGTACTTCCCAAATGTACGTGTGGCAATCAAGACTGTTCTCACAACTTTACACCCTCTCACATCATAAGATTTGTGCCAAAGCTTCAGGTATTTTGTGCCCTGGACAACAACCTTCTACTCTTATCACTCGAGGATCATACTTATACTTATCTGGAGCACAATCGCCTATAACAAGGTATGGTCCAGAGTTTACATGTTTCTCAAATCGTTCGTCTTCGGCATTGTATCCAACCATTACCGTAATCTTGGTAGAATGTTTCTCTATTCTTTGCATGGTACCATCCAAGATCCAACCTTCAAGGGTACCTTTAAGCCATGTGAGACAACCAGAACAGGCGCCACCAAGAACTATATTAAATGGCTTGTATCGGCCCACAATACCCACAACAGGTCTCTTGACGTGTATCTTTATCTTTTCCAGTTCATCAATTGCCAAACCATGTAAAGATATTTCTCCTAATCTAGCTTCTCCTACACCTATGTTATACGCATTGATGGCATACTCCAGTTCTTCCACATCGAAGTCCATGAGTTTTCCCACCACTACATCAGCAGCTACCGGATCATTTGAAACAAGAACATATCCCATATCAACAGGACAAACATTCAAAGGTCCTTCGCCCTCTCCCACAATCATAGAATCAACAACCACCAATGATTCAGGAAATATCTTATGTAAACTTGCTACTACATGACTAAGTCTTGTTTGATGAACTTTCAACCTGAAATCGTTCGGAAGTAATCCCACATAGTTCTTTATTGCACATGTAATTTTGTCAACATAATGGACTTTTGCTTTTGGAACATTCCATATGTGATCCACTTCTGCAAGAATAGCAGGCGTTGGAATTGCTTTCAAAAACACGTTATCGGGAACCTCAGTTTCAACGATCTGTTCACGATTCAAATCGGTGAATACAACTTTATCACCAAAGTCTGACAAAACGGGTACGACATCCAGCTTTTCAATTACACCCTCTGTGGCATAACAAGTTGCAGGTGATTCCGCAACATGAACTTTAGAAGCTCCAAAATCAAGAGCTATTTCACACAGAATTCGTACCAACCGTAAATCTGTGGTAGCTCCCAAAGATGCTTTTTGATCACCAACGAAATTCGGCTTTATCAAAATAGTTTCACCGGGTTTCACAAAATTGGAAACACCGCCCAAATTATTTATTGCTTCAAGAACATTCTCCTTGAGATTCACACCTGAGGAAACTTTCTTTAAAACAACAGTGGGCATTTTCATATTTCCCCTTTCCTCTCTTGTAAGGTAAGAAACGCCACCATCGCAAATATGATGACACCCTGTACAATGTTTTTACCCGCAGCTGAAATGTTAAAAGCAGTGAGAAGTGTCAGAACAAACCTCATCAAAAGTCCTCCAGAAAAAGCCCCAAATACTGAGCCACTTCCACCCGAAAAAGAAACTCCTCCCAGCACAGCCGAGGCAATGGAAGCCATAGTATAATCATCTCCCAAGACAAGGCTGGGAATACCCACATATCCCAGTATCAATACACCTGCTAGAGCGGCGAATAAACCCGAAAAGGTGTACGCAAGTATTCCCATTGGCTTGCATCTAATGCCGATAGTTCGGGCAGCTTGCCTATTGGCTCCCAGAAAATACAGAGTCCAACCAAACTTCGTCTTTCTTAGTATCAAATATGAAACAACTAATCCTATCATCCAGACACATATCGATGCGGGAATAATTCCCCATCGTCCAGAGCCAATAAATTTCAAAATTTTCGAAGCTCCTCCCCTGGGAAATCCGCCACAATAAAGAAGCATTACTCCTTGAATGCCTATGGAAGAGGCCAAAGTCATTACCAATGGAGGTAGCTTTATGAGTTCCACTCCCAAACCATTTATAGTGCCAAAAATAGCTCCAACAAGAAGTGCTGCAATTATGCCGAAGAATGTGCGTTCATCAGACCCCATAATAAGACTGGCCGCAAAGACATCCGTGAAAATAACAATCGAACCAACTGATAGATCTATTCCCCCTGTAAGCATGACAAAAATCTGACCTATAGTCACTACAATCAATGGCGCTGACTGTTGGACGACTGTGAAAATATGACGAGGATCGGAGTAATTGGGTTCGATTATGGCTGAAATGATTACAAAAAGAACAAGGATTAGTATAGAAAACAGCATTCTATTCTCAAAAATCCTTCTCATTTCTCTCTCGCTCCTTGCATTAACTTAATTCTGATTGCAAAACCTATCGCTGCAACTATAATCAAACTCTTAAGCACAAATTGCCAGTAGGGAGTGACTCCTAGCATGTTCAGAATATTTGATATACTACCAATTATGAACGCTCCAATCAACCCTCCAATCAATCCTCCTCGTCCTCCTGCAAGGCTCACTCCTCCTACAGCTGCTGCACCTATTGAATCTAATGTGTAGGGCTGTCCCACAAGAGGATCACCACATGATATTCGGGCAACCATCATGACTCCTGCTGTCGTCGCCATCAAGCTACTCATTATGTACGCCAAAACAAGCGTTTGACGTACTCGGACTCCTGAAAGCACAGCCGCAAGCTTATTCCCTCCAACAGCATAAAGATTGAGTCCAAACTTTGTCTTGTACAAAACAATCATCATTATGATAGACACTCCAATAGAGAGCCATACGAAGACTGGCATATTGAGCATTCTTGTGTACATGATCACCTTGACGTACTCATAAGGCACAACCCCCCCAGGTGCTGGAAGAATGTGAAGGGTTAAGCCTTGAACTATCACCATTGTGGCCAAAGTTGTAACAAAAGGATTCATTTGAAGATAAGACACTGCAAATCCATTGAGAAGTCCTATTGACAGTCCAACACCATATATTAAAAGCAAAGATATAGCTATACTGGATTCTGCCATAGTCGTTGCTGCAATTGTAGTCGCAAGACTAACAAATGAACCTATAGAAAGATCGATACCTCCCGTGAGAATCACAAACGTTTGGCCTATGGTAAGCAATGCCAAAGGTGCAACTTGTACAAGTAGATTGACAAGATTGCGAGAAGTCCTGAAGGAGTCTGAAAACAAGAAAGCAATCAAAAAGAGAGCAGTAAAAGCAAAAACAGGTGCTTGCCAATTTTCTCGCTTGCTTCGCAATTTTTTTTCTCTCTTCACAGAGTTACCCACCTACCTATCATGCACTAAATTTGTTACTATGGGTGCCAGTAGCATACGCCATAATGATTTCCTCGGTGAAGTCTTGCCATCTGATCTCGCCTGTTATTTCGTTTTCATAGAAGGTCAAGATCCGATCGCAAATCCCTATCATCTCAATCAAGTCGCTGCTAAACACAATTATTCCTATTCCTTGATTGGACAATTCGCGCAGTATCTTGTAAATTTCTATCTTGCTACCAACATCGATACCTCGCGTGGGCTCATCAAGTAAGAGCACTCTTGGATACTCGCTAAACCATTTCCCTATCACAACCTTCTGCTGATTGCCCCCACTTAAGTTTAGTACCCTTTGATTTAGATTTGAGACCTTTATGTTAAATTCACTGATGATTCTTCTACAAACTTTGAGCAGCTCCCGATTTCTTACAAGATTTGCCTTTTGTCTTATGAGGATAGGCATGGCAATATTCTCGTACACAGACAAGATCAAGGCAAGACCCTCTTCTTTTCTGCTCGCAGGTGTATATATTAGTCCATATCTAATGGCATCATGAGGAGTTTTAATCCTGACAGATTCTGAGCGTAACCTTATCTCTCCTGACAATACTGACTCAAGGGCGAAAAGAGACCGCATGACTGTACGCTGCCCTTGGCCTTCTAAACCATAAAACCCCAAGATTTCACCCTCAAAGAGTTGAAAACTGACAGGTTTTCCAGTACTAGCAGGTACAAATCTTTTTACTTCCATCAATAATTCTCGTTTCCTCTTCATTTCTGTTAATCGTTTGGGAAATGTAACTTCCACCGTTCTTCCTACCATTAAATTAACTATATCCTCCTCAGTCAGAGAGCTGGTTTCAAAAGTTCCTACTATTTCTCCGTCTTTCATTATTGTAACAATATCGCAAATTTCTAAAATCTCTGGAAGCCTATGAGAGACAAAGATCACGGTAACACCTTTATTTTTTAAGTCTCGTATTATAGTGAAAAGCTTTTCAACTTCGTTAGGAAGCAAAGCGGCGGTTGGCTCATCCAAAATGAGCAAATTTGCCTTCTGTACTAAAGCTTTCATTATCTCCACAAATTGCTGTTCACCCACGCTAAGATCAGCAACGAGCGTATCAGGCGATTTATCGAAGCCTAACGACTGCATGATCGCTTCAGTATGCTTGTACATTTCCCTCTTCGAGAAAAACAAGCCTTTTCCAGGAAAATTACCCAAAAAAATGTTTTCTGCTATAGAGAGAAATGGAACAAGTCCAAACTCTTGATACACAACACGTATACCATTTTTTATAGCGTCACTTGGCGAATGAAAATGAACCCGCTGCCCCTTGTACAGGATTCTTCCTTCATCCGAATGATAGACTCCGCTTATCACCTTTATCAAAGTTGATTTTCCTGCCCCATTTTCTCCCACAAGTCCATGGATAGTCCCCTTACTACATGAAAAATTAACATTCTTCAACGCCTGCACTCCTGGAAATCGCTTGCTTACATTTTCAATTGCAATGAGAGGTTCGAACACAGCGTCACCTCCTGGACATCTTCGAAACCAGCAAATGGTGGGTACTTTCCTCTGAAAAGTACCCACCAACATCTCTCTTACTGACCTGCTAATAGTTTCTTGATTTGTTCTTCCGAAAGAAGAGAATTAGCCCAGTATGTATCTGGCAAATCTGGCTTTACATAAGAATCTAAGTTTTCATCGGTTATCAATGGAGTTGGATAAACAATAACTTTTGGAACAGGAACTCCCATAAGCAGACTTATCAACGTATTCACTCCTACCCTTGTAATCCAAGTTGGCTTGCTCGGAGCTATACTGGAGAAACCTTTTGCTTTCAATTCGAACCATTTCTTTAAGAAGCCATTCTCATCTTCGCCCGTAACAGGAATCAGGTGGTGACCGGACTCAAGAAGCACATCAACAGCGGCTCTTGACATGGCTCCTCCTGAAGACCACACTCCACTAATGTCCGGGTGAGCAGCCAAAATGTTCTGCATAGCCATCTTGCCCTTATCATAAGACCACCCCGCAAATTCCTGTGCGACAACTTTTATGTCAGGATATTTGTCAAATGCAGACTTGGCTCCTGCCCATCTATCTTCGTCTACACCATGTCCAGCGATTCCTCTAAGTGCAATAACTTTTCCCTTTCCTCCCAACTGTTTTGCCAACCACTCACCACCTGCTTTACCGAACTCGAAATCGTCCGTGCTTCTATAGGCCGCAATCTTGTCTGTGTTGATTTTGTCATTTATTATAACTACCGGTATTCCCATTCTGTAAGCTTCTTCAATCACAGGAACCAAAGCAGTTGGTGAAACTGGATCAACAATAAGTCCATCCACACCTTTTGCAAGCAAATCTTCGATATCTGCTATTTGCTTAGCAATTTGATTATCTGCATTTGTTACATAAACTTCCTCAATGACTGGATCAAGTGCTTTTATCATTTCTTCGAACTCTGCCATGAACTGTGTTCGCCACGATATTCCCATAAAACTGTTGCTGAATCCGATGGTGTAAGGTGGATTTTTTTTGTATTGATTCACTTCGGTCCATTCACCTGAAACATAAGTTGCAAAAAGACTACACGTAAAAACTACAATTGCAAGGAACATCATTCCCTTTCTCATTACCATCACCCCCATGATGAAATATGCTTACTGGCCTTTGAAAATTTCTTTTATGACATCGTCTGGTAAAAGAGAACCAAGCCAGTAGGAATCTGGTAAATCCCATCTCACAATTTGATCTATGTTTTCCTCTGTGAAGACTGGCGTTGGGTACAAGATCTTCTTTGGTATCGGGAATCCCTCGAGAGCCTGAACAGCGTACTCCAAAGCAGCAGCGCTTAACCAAGTAGGTTTATAGGGAGCTATGCTTGTGAACCCTTTATCTCTCAGTTCGATCCAGCGCTTGGCAAATCCATTTAAAGCCTCTCCTGTCATCGGAATAAGCTCCCTGCCAGCTTCAAGAAAAGCGTCGACAGCCCCCAGGGTCATGGCTCCCCCACTAGACCATATACCGTCCAGATTCGGATGAGCCGCTAGAATATTTTGCGTTATAATCTTCCCCTTGTCGTACGACCAAGCGCCATAATCGTGAGCTACAACTTTGATTTCTGGATAGTTATTGAAAACTGACATCGCTCCATTGAACCTTTCAATAGCTATACCCATGCCTGGTAGTCCATCAAGTACAGCTATATTTCCTTTACCACCAAGTTCGCGTACTAACCATTCAGCGGCTATTTTCCCAAACTCGAAATCATCTGTACTTATAAAACATGTGTAATTCTCCGTGTCAATCGGGTCATTTACAACAACTACTGGTATGCCTTTTTCATAAACTTGTTCAATTACTGGAGCAAGAGCTGTGGGCGATTGAGGATCCACAATCAGAGCATCTACGCCCTTTGCAACTAAATCCTCAATATCCGCAATTTGTTTTGCGATATTGCTATCAGCGTTGAGTATAATAACGTCTTTAATGACGCTACCCAACCTCTTTGCTTGCTGCTTTAATTCTTCTATGTACTCTGTTCGCCACGAAATTCCTGCGTTGTTGATACTCCATCCTATAACGTATGGAGGATCTTTACGGTACTGGCTTACTTCTGTCCACTGATTCGAAGCGAAAACCGTCATAACCAGTGAGAGAAGAGCAATAAAAACTATGGACAGCACTACCCTTTTCACACCCAATGCACCTCCCGTAAGATTAAAAAATAGATTCATTCAACCTCCGCAATTATTGACACCGGAGCACCATCAGCACCTTGAAAACGTATAGGTATAGCAAAAACACGTTTGATCTTACGATTTACAAGTGGCTCAAGGAAAGCATCCTCTATTATCAGTACTGGTCTCCTTTGTGAAGCCTCTTTCGAGAGAAGTAATTTGTGAATCGGAAAACCCTTCCTATTTCCTTCAATGAGTGAGTCAACACTCAAAAAATCAATCATTACAGCCTTTACGTTACTTAATTCCTCTCTTATGAATCTTGCAAGCTTTTCTTCAAAACCCGGAAAGAGAAATCTGTACGCAATTGGATCTTTTTCTCTAAGTTTTCCGAAACCTGTCCGAAATATCAGCAAATCCGCAACCTCGATGCCCGGCATATTTTGAATTTCTCGGAGTGTTATTCTCTCCTCAGGCTTTTTAAAAACATTCAGAAACAGTGGCCTTTCATATATAAAACTGCCGAGTGGTATTTCATGGATTTTCATACCTTTGTTATCAAAATGATATGGAGCATCAATATGGGTTCCGTTATGAGTATAGTGATGAACAACTGCTGTATTACTAACATCTCCTTTTTTCTGGGAAAGAATCGGCTCAAATCTCTCAGAAATGCTGTCTGGATAATTAGGAATGTTCTTGCTGAGGATGTATGAAAGTTCGATGTACGTGTTTATCCCTCCTTTCTAAGTCCTTCATTTCTTCAAGCCACCGATCATATAACTCGGAATATGCATCTTTCTCTTCATTATTGGGAACATATATTTCTTCAACGTTAGGCATTAGTTCCTCCAGTTTTCGGCGCCAGTTACCTTTTTCGGCAAATACGACACATCCGACTGCTGCGTCGTGACTTGTGTAGCGAGTCTTCAAAGCTTTTCCTAAAACTGATGCTAACAACCTCATCCAGTATCGGGATTGTGACAAACCACCAGTTATAACG
>Ga0136651_10002424_pt1 | contig 10232 bp, 17 predicted proteins | sample Mar14236cmmetaG_FD_94867 | JGI IMG/M metagenome (GOLD analysis project Ga0136651, IMG submission 94867) | Marine hydrothermal vent microbial communities from Guaymas Basin, Gulf of California to study Microbial Dark Matter (Phase II) - Marker... ...
ACTCAAGGGAGGTAAGCGTGTATAGTCAAGGTTACCAGGGATTGAGATTCAATTATCAAGTCCAAAATTGATTACTTTCTTTGATATTTGTTGAATCACCCTCAATATTTGAACCAGTGTAACCGTTGAAAATATTTCCAAATAGATAATTATGATCACAGTTTGTACCTGCAAAATAGTAAGCGAAACCTGATCCACCGCCTGAAAGTACATTATTTGCAATTATGTTATATCTAATTTCTGGATCACCGGTAGCATTAGCGTCTATCGAAAAGCCAGAAGCAAAGTTATGAATTGTATTACCGATAATTGAACAATATTTTAATCCATGAGTTGAAAATGCTTCCCATCGTCCATTTCCGATAATTACATTATGTGCCATTGTACCGTGATGCACACCCAGCGGTAAACCGACATCAAGATTTGAGTAAGTCATTGTGATACCATATACATTAGGTTCTGATGTTGATTTAATATCATATACAAGATTATTTGATACTATACAATGATCTATATTTGAGAATTTTGCACCAGTTCTTGTATAATTATGGCAAATGTTATGTGTAAAAATTACATTTTTTGAATAATAACAAGAGAAACCGTCTCCAGCAGAAATAAATTCACAATTTTCTATATGTGAATCATTGACACAACAAAGATTTAATGCACTTTTGGTAGTATAACTACCAGTTTGTCCAATGCCATTTTGGAAAGTGATTCCATATATATATAGATTCATAAATTTATCAGCTGGTTCTTTATCGTCATCTCTGCCGTTAAGTTTGATGAGATCGGCAGGTGTTGTGATACCTGTATCGCCTGATGTTTTAATGATTGTTTTACCTATACCATCACCAATGAGTATAACATGATCAAGCATAGTGAGATAAATACCTGAATCGACAATATACGTACCAGCTGGAATATAGAGGATATAACCGTTATCATTACAATCCTGTATAGCGTTAGCCAAAGCGGTAGCATTATCAGTTGAACCATCACCGACCCCGCCATAATCAGTAACAAAGTTTTTCCAGGATAATACCGAAGATCCCCCGGAAGCTGTAGAAGCGATAGTAATTTCATCAGTACCAGGTGTGAGAGTGACATTTGAACCTGCTTTCAGAGACTTAAAAATAAGATCGACACCATCTTTTTCTTTGAAGATACCGACACCAGCACCGGCATTTGATGCTGTATTTGCTTCGCCGGCAGATTCAGCAGAAATGAGATGAAATGCACCATCACGGTAAATATAAAGATTATTATCATCGAGATCATGAAAAATTTGACCAATACGTGGATTAACTGCATCACCTAATCCTAAATGAGTAACAGGTATTTTATGTGCCATACAATCACCGTCCTGACAAAAGTCTTAAAAGCAAAGCGCTGAAAGAAATAGTAGCAAAAAAATCATTGTACGTACCAATGAAATTGATTCGATCATACTGATCTTTAGTGACGTAACCAGGCATAGGATTTTTATAATATGATTCTGAATCAATAGGCATTAATTTTTCATTGAGTCTGGTATAAATGATATTTGATGGTGACCAGGTATAATTAAATGCACCAGCCTCAAAAAGCTGAATATACTTAGATATAACCTCATGGATCATAATTTCTGGATTTTCATAAGTCAAGGCAGAACGCTTGAACCTAAGTATAAAGCCAATTTCAAAAACATATACATATTGTGAGTTATACGACAATGCGAAAGCGTGACCGACCTCATCATCATATAGTATACAAAAGTATGCCGGTAATTTCATGATATGAGAAGCTACATTATAGATCCGTGCAAAATCCTCACAATCGCCTTTTCTACGTGCATAGGTATAAACAACGTCCTGAAAGATTTTCTCATCTTTCAGAGAGTACGAGATAGGTTTAACTAATCGCCCAAACTGTTCAGGTGTTTTGACTGACAAAGTCCGGATCATACTTGTTATGTACGAGATTTCCGAAACATAATTTCCGGTTAAATTAGAAAAGAAATTCACAAATAACTTAAAAGCGTTCATAGAATCATCTCATTTCAAAATCATTTTTCTGTCAAATGAAAGCCGTCATCATCGATTCCCAAAAGCGTTTTGAGAATAAGGTCAACAACGCTATTGATAAGATGTTCGATCGTTTCCTCCAATTCCTGGTTTTCGAGTTCAACAGACTTGATCACGAACTCTTTGATTTTCGGGTACAGATAGTTATAGATTTTTTCATTATCAACACCGATCATCTGCAAGAAACCGATAATTTTTTTCAGAAGTTCCCAGAAGTTAATCATATGAATCGCCTCACTTTTTTGTTTTTCCTGACCTTATACTACGTTTTATGTAAATTGTTTCTGTTGCTATTTTTTGTGCTAAATCTTTCAATTTTTTCTTTTCTGCTGGTGTTAAATTATGCGAATTAGTTGCGAATCGCCTGATATAGCCAACGGTAGAAATAACTTTTGAACATCTATTTAATAAAGAATCTTGTGTACGCTTAGTTATCTGTATCATGTGTGTCACCACCTTTTCTCAGAACTTGGTTTAATTCCTCAAGGTTTTTGTTTATTGAGTACAATAACTTGATAACGGTGTCGATTTTTTCAGGATCGGTTACATAGATAATATTTTCAAGTAATTGACCTAACTCTTTTTTCTGTTGTTCTGAAATAGGAATGCCAAACATACATTACCCCCCTTTTACTCAATATCTGGTGGTGTTGTTGATTCTGGCAAGTCTTGTGGTGTGAATCCACCACCGGCACGTGATGCGTGATCAGTAATTCCTAATGCAATATCATATGTGTTATCGACATTTTTAACCAACAAGTTATACACATTGTTATTTAATGCGTTTATGGATTCAATTACCTGGTCGATTCGATCCAAGAGTAAACCGATAGTGTAATCATTAGAATGAACATAATCGAGTTCATCTGAAGTTTCAGCTATAAAAAGTACAATTTTTTTATAATATGTTGATGGTGCTTTTGTGACAATGATCTCGAATGAATCAAAGAAGTTTTTAGGCTTGAGGATTTTTTTCCTGAGGTCGTGTATTGTTTGTTCTCTACCAAACTGGATATATGCGACACAATCGATCGGATAATTTATTATCTGGATCGCACGACCTTGATAATCAAATTTCTGTGAACCTGTTGAACTAACATCAACAACGAGTTTTTTCATTAATCATCACCTGCTTTGCTTTCAAAACGTGGTTCGATTTTAAGCATTGAAATAAGTAAAGCGTTTTGTTTTTTTATTTCCGAAAGTGTTTGGTTCAACCGTTGAAGTGCTTTATTTGTAAATATAAGCATATAAACAGCGACAAAAATCGGAAAACCCAAATTCCCTATAATCTGAGTGATGATAGGAATTGATTCCATGCTACATCACTTCGATCGCCAAAGAATGAAAAGGATAACGCCTATTAATAGCCAAATGGTGATATTCGATGATGTTTCAGTTTTTACTGGTGGAAAAGAGTTATAACATTGAGATGGATCAGCTACCCACTCATCGTATGTGCACCATTTCTTTGTATCATCACCAGGTTCGCCTGGTGTTGGTCCAGTGATCGGTGGTAATACTCTTTTATCTTCAAAGAATGCACCGAACATATTTTCACCTCATTTCATGAAAAATAACAAAGCGATAAGAACAACACCGATAATCAACATCATATTTGATGATGTTTCGGTGGTAGTTTCGGGTATTGTTGGTGTATCTGGTGGTAACGGTGAATATGGTTCATCAGGTTCTGGTTTAGGTTCTGGTTTAGGTTCTGGTTCTGAAGGCTGTGGAATTTTAGCAATGAGTTCATTATCTTTTAGGTATTTGAATGGATTCACGCCTGATCCTGGAATAACAGCGAGAATATTCGGATCAGCTTCTAAATAACTTCTAACTTCATCGATCCATTCATCGGAAAGTTTTTCCCAGCCAACAATCAAACCAACAACGATAGGATCGCCCAATTCGACAACGAAAGATTGTACTTTTTCAAACATCGGATCAGCTACCAACTCATAACCGTATTTTTTCAGGTCATAAGTGCTTACTGAAAGAATTTTTTTTACAAGCCTATGAACACCACCGGCTATAATATCGTTGATGGTATTCTCTAATTCATCTCTATTTGTTGGAAACCCAAAACCGATTACTGTAAAAGTTACACTTTTTTTGAATGTATTAGCCATAAAATCACCTACTCATCAATAAGACAAGAACGACAATACCAAGCATGATATAAAGCATGGTATTATCTGAGGTTTCTACTGTTGGCTCTGGTGGTGGTTCTTCGCCACCAAGCCATGCTTTAACAAATCCTTCTATAAGGCTACCAAATTTAGAATACATAACAGGATAGGCTTTTTTGAGGTAATTTAATAAGGCATTCGCTCCAGCCCTGATATAAGGCTGTAATTTATCCCAGTCAATTGAATTGATCCAGTCCCAGAAAGATTGTGGATAAGTTATATCTGGTAACTGGAAGCGATCAAACTGGTTGTTTGAGTATAAAGGCTGGTATTTCATATACCATACCCCCTTTATACTCGATTTTCAGTAACAGCGCTAACAATCTCAACCGGGATCGACAGCATACCGATGGTATTTATATCTGAATCGGTTACATCAGTCGAAAGCAATTTCACTGTTGCTGATGTTTCCACTTCGAGAATCAGATACGAACGTGGTGCAACTGCGATCGGTGAAGGCATTTTAATGTTATCGTTCATGTTGTACTGATCTCGCATGTTCAACGATTTTATAGACCCGTCCAGGATCATCGTTTTCATTTCGGTTGAAACAGCATCATACCTGGAAAGCCTAAATCTGCCAGCACCAAGCAAATACCATACATGAACAGTTTCACTGGCATTTCCGCTGGCTGAACCTGCAAATGTTAGAACACCATCAGTAAGATCAGAACAAACAAAAATCTCACCTGAAGTAGCACCATATGCAATAGCAATTTTAGCAGGATCACTCAATTCAGCTGGTGCAACCGTTGGTGTAGCGGTAAAGTCGCTTGTAGTGTCTTTTGTAGCAAAAGACTGATATGCGGTAATTCGCATAAATGCTGGATTGATTGTATCTAATATTAGCCTGTGATCTCTTGGCACACGGTATGATGCTACGGTTGAAAGAACATTAGCGACATTTGCAGAATGCGTAAAGTCACTTTTATCGAGGTATCTCATATAATCACCGTCCCTTAAAGATCGAACTCGGTAACGTCACGAATGTATATCTCCGATTTGCTCCAGTCAAGTGTGAACGCTGTTGGTGTGTTTACCTCAATCCAGAGTTCTGATTCTTCTTTCAACGAACCAGCTCTGAATAAAGACATACGTGTAGCTGGATCATTTTCCACACTATTCTGGCTTGCAAGGCTAAGATCAGAATAAGGTGCATATATTTTCACACTTGACATTTGTTCTTCTTTTTCACCGGCTGGTCTTTTGAAAGAGATAACAATCTTTGCATTTTTTGGTAATTCTTCTGAGGAAGCATTTTTCAGTTTCATCAAAACTTTCAAGTTTTTAATGAAACTCCAGCCAACTTTATCAGGCACTTTCCAGGCAATTATTTTCGTAAACGCACCAGGTGTAAGCGTGATTGTGCCTGTACCGCCATACGTAACTGAAGATGAACCAGCAAACAACTCAATTTTTCTATTCATACAATTTCACCTCACATTTTCTTTTTTAGATTATTCTGATGCTTGTGCTTTTTCGATCAGACTGGAAACAAGCTGTGCACCTGCAACAACGAAAATACCAGCACCGAGGTCTTTCTGATAGTTTAACAGGATCATACCCAAAAACATAACAACGGCATGTGACGCCCATTCGTTTTCTGACAAAAGTTTTCCAAATCCTGATTCGGCATGTTCGGTTGCGTACTTGTCAAGCTGTTTCACGGCAAAATCTGCAACGAAACCACCAGCAACACTAAAGAGCAATGGTTTCAAGGTTGTCATAGAAGGGATTAATTTCATATTTATTCACCTCACGTTATAAAATTTATGGCTTTACGCCATTAACATTGTATAATTAATGTGTCTAAAAAAATGAAAAAGGTGTCTATTAAAATTTATATTTGTCTATTTCTCCACTTGTAGTATCGTAAATCAGCGCTTCATAACGTCCTAACTTCAAAATTACATCAGGATCAACCATCATATTTTCTGCAATAACTTTTATTGTGTTTCTTTCAGCAGATTTGAAAGCGATTAAAAAATGTGATTGTGAGATCGCTATTAGATTCAAGTCTTGTGGTCTTTGAGTGACCATGATAACGTCTATCCCTTTCTTTCTACCGCCACGCAAAAGTCTCTCTAATTCTCGTGGTGATTTTCCTATATTCCTATTCGGGAAAAAGATATGTGCTTCATCAACATAAAAAATTGAGTTTCCCTGATCATAAAGATATGAACATATATAGTCGATTGTTTCCTCTATTTCAGAATAGATCACGTTTTCAAATACCATTGCGGTATTCTGTGGTATTTCTTTTACAACGGTATTTTTACCAACTCGCACAAGATTCAGCTCACGACCGGTTACTTTTTCGAGTTCCTCAAGATCATGGATATTGTCAGCCAGTGCATAGATCGGCTTTATAGATTGTGCGATCATATGCCTGGCAAAATAAGATTTGCCCGATCCTGTCATGCCTGTAATTGTGATGTTCATACGTTATCACCACCATTTTTGTTTATTTCCTGAATGATTTTTTGTACATCTTCACTTGTGTTGTTTTCGGTGTTTGTTTTTTTCGGTGATTTTTTTGATGTTGATGGTTTGAACTCATCTTTTGCAGTCGGTATTTTTATAAAGAACGCTGAACCTACAAGAATACCTAAGCCAATGATAAGAGATGTTTCTGGTTTAAGATTTGATAATTGCAAAAGTCCAATTGCCTTATCAAATGAGATTAATTTCAAAAGCGTTATATTGAAAGTCGTATATTTTTGAATCCATTCTTGTTGGTATTCTGTTGGCACTTTCCTGATAGTTACTAATAACTGAGCTGATAACCCTACAAAGTCCTCAACTGTCATTAACGGCTCTGGTGGCTCTTCAGGTATTTGCGTTTCTGGTATTTCAGCATTTAGGTTTATTTCTTCTGTTATATCCTTCATTTACCATACCCCCTTAAAAGAATGGATATACATCAGTATCAATTTTTTTAGTTTCGGTTTTCTGTATTGGTTCTGGTTCAGATTCAACAAGTTCTTTTTTTTCGGTTTTTTTCTTTTTCAATGCGAGAAAAACGAAGATAGCAATAAGAAAAACACCGATCCAGATCAAAATTTTCCAATTGAACTGGATCGGTCGGGGGGTAGTAGAATGTGAAGCGTCTGGCTTCTGATCATCTATGTTAACGGGGGTTGAGGATTCAGGTGGTATATAAACAGTTTCATTCAGCTTTTGCTTGATTTTAGCTATCAATGGTGGTTTTTGTTTATGCTGTATTTTATCTTTTGGTTGTTGTTCGACTTTTTCATCATGTGGTGATTCTGATAAATTCTGTTCTTTTGGTTGTTCGACATGCGTTGTTTCTTTTTTTTCTTTGAACTCCACGATTTTTTCCATGATTTCTGTATATCCTTTTTCACCATGTTCTGTGATATAACTGAAAAAACTATCTTCATCAAAACCAATGGCATTCAGAAGTGCAATTATTTCTCGCTTATATACGTAAAAAGCCGGTCGTGAAATACCATACTCTTTCACTACTTCTTTTACCGTACCATGATGCTTTTTTGCGTATATAGCGCTATAAACGACTTTCAACCGGTCAATCAATTTCAATGCTTTCATAGTATCACCGTCTTAGAATAAAGAATATTATCAATAATGCCAACAATAGTGAGCCAATAGATAAAGCTGGAACTAATGGTTGAATCTTATCGATATTTACCGATATAACTGTAATGCTCCAGGCTGATGCTACTGCTACAACGATTATGGTGATCAAAAGCAAAGTACCAAATACGCTACCACCACCAGCCGTGTACGATTCACCAACCTCTAATGGAATATAAGGATTTACTACAATTGAAACCTTGATCTCTTTGATAATCCAGTTATCATCAGTTTCATCGAATATGAGATCATAGACATTTACATCTTCAACATCACCGATTTTTTGCTTGTCAAATTCATCTTGAAGCTGTTTTTTCAATAAAGCTGAATACACATCTTGAAGCAAACTAATATCAGGATAATCAGCTTTTGGTATCGTTCGATCTTCAATGGATATTGAAGCATATACTTTTGATTTTCTGGTAATTCGTTCCATCTTCATCACCACCTATTTCAAAATCAGGTATTAATTGTGATAGTTCATATATAGCACGTTCCCGTAAAATCTCTTTCTTTTTGAATCCTTGTTTTTTCGCTTCTCGATACCATTCCGGTATGTTTGAATACGTCCCAAACCTACTGATAACCTCACCTAAAACATTTCTAACAAGTCCCGCATGTTGTGACGGTTTTTGTGATATTTCTTTTTCTAATACTGCTATTTCATTCTTTACAAGTTCTGAATATTCCTGGTATTTTCTGATTCGATCCATATCGATCGGTTCGCTTATCTTCCTGGATCTCCATACTCTTTTCACATCTACAAGGTTGATTTTTTTCGTGATCTCGATAGGATCACCGGCTTTCAATTTTCTCCGTAAAGCCTCAACAACACCAACAATTCTGATCTTTTTGTATTCGTTCTTGATCTCATCAGGCTGTGATATTCCTTTTAATTTAATTTCATGAGTTCCATCATCACCAATGTACTCATATGCTTTCGGTGCATAGATCGTAAAAATTCCCTGTTTTTCGAGATCCAGGTCACCAAGTTTTTTCGAGTACGGTATATATGGATTCGTTGTTATTATGCTGTCGGTGTCTGTATATAGTATATCATATCCTTTAGACACCACAAAATGTTGTATTGTTTCATATAGCTTGATCCTCGCACCTGAGGTTGTATAACTTGCATATGTGAGAATCGAGTTTTTTGCATCTTCTTTTTTTACTTTTCCATCAGATTCCAGTTTTTTCCAGATCCCTATATCACGCTTTTGATAAGGTTCAAAGATCCAGCTTTCATCATGATCATCAAAGATAAAACCATATTCCCGATGCTCAACCTGTTGACCGAATTTTCCATATAGTGAGTTCAAAAGCAATTTTAGATATAAACTTTCCGCTGTGTGTCCGGTTTCTTTTGCATGTTGTCTGTATCTATAAAGTGTCTTTACATAGTCCTTGAATGGATTTACTGTTTTCTTTGAATATATAGACTTTTTGATTCTGATTTTCACACCGTATTTAAGTGCCATTCTCAGTTCATTGTGGTTGTACCAGCCACTCCATGATCCTACTGGAAAAATTAATCTATTCGCACGGTATGGTAACGGTGGATAAAACATTTTTGGCACTTCTACATCAACATAGCTCACACCTTCATACTCCAGGATCGAAAGCCTATTACCACGGCTATATTCCAGGTGCTCTGGATCAGGATATTCTATTTCATTCATCACCGATGGATAAAGAGAATTGAAGTCATAATAATAGGCATATGTTGGAATACAACGGTTACTTAAAACTTCAACACGTCCGCCATAATAGCTATTTCTGAAAAATCTATCATAACCAGATACGTATAAGTCGTGATCTGTGAAATGTGTCAAGTATATGCGTTGCGCTGTTTGTGCGATTGTCGAGCCAATTGAAGTGCCAAAATTCTCAAATACAAAATCCTGGAAATGTTCAACCGCTTTAAAGACAATAAACGAGTCGTTGAAACAATATTCTATCTGATCTTGTGTAATTTTTGTATTTGTACCATTGATGAGTGTTTGAGGAATTTTCATTTTTGGTATGCCTAACTCTTTACCGATCTTTTGAAGTTTTGAAGGAAACAGATTCAAAGAATCAAAAAAATAGATATTTCCATTATTTCCGGTTAGTTTAAGCTTTGCCTGAATAAAGCGACCTTTATTCAACACAACAGAAAAATCATCACGTTCCAGGTAATTTCCAAAAAGTGAGATGAGATCATACTTTCCACCATTGTGCGAATACCATTTATAACCACGAAAAGATCTCCGGGTTAGAAATTCAGCCATTTCGTTTTTATCGAAAAAAACTTTTTTCTTGTATGAAACCGGTGAATCTTTCCAGATAGCAGTCCCGAACAGAAAAGCATTCGCAT
>Ga0136651_10002425_pt1 | contig 10231 bp, 7 predicted proteins | sample Mar14236cmmetaG_FD_94867 | JGI IMG/M metagenome (GOLD analysis project Ga0136651, IMG submission 94867) | Marine hydrothermal vent microbial communities from Guaymas Basin, Gulf of California to study Microbial Dark Matter (Phase II) - Marker... ...
CCTTTTCACAATGCAAAAAAGCATGAAGAAAAAAATATAGTTGGCTCAGGAGTCGGCCAACTTTAGTTTGGACAATTCCAAGATAAATCAACGCCAACGGCTAAAGCCGTTGTCTAAAAGCAGTTGGCTCAGGAGTCGGCCAACTTTAGTTTGGACAATTCCAAGATAAATCAACGCCAACGGCTAAAGCCGTTGTCTAAAAGCTCAAGTACCCTAAAGGGCACTACCAAAGAGGGTTAGTCGGCTTTAGCCGACTTTAGCTTTTAGACAACGGCTTTAGCTGTTGGCTGGGGGTGGTATGGATATTTCCGCTTTACTGCACTAGTAGAACGGGATTAAATATCATTTTTCGGGTTTATTTCCCGTTCACAGTTAAAGAGCGATTACTGAAATAGGCGGCCGCATTCATTTTATCGCCATCTGTCAACTGATTGGCAATAATTTGCATCAGTGCCAAATTATCGTTATCCCGTTCCCCGGTTTGCCATTGATTAATCTGGTTAATGAGATATTGGGACGGTTGCCCGGCCAACGGCGGAAAATTGGGGCCAAACCCTCTACCATCGGGGCCATGACAAGAAATACAGGATGGCATACCATATTCAGGCTTGCCGCGCAAAGCCAAATCCGCGCCGCGTTCCAAAGTCTGAAAGTCCACCGGTTGGGGAGTCGCTTCAAATGGTAAGCTACCAAAATAGATCGCTAAATTTTTGATATCCGTCGGGGTTAAGGCTTTGGCAATGGCGTTCATAATAGCGGCTTTGCGTGTACCGGGGGTAAACACGGTTAAGTCAGAATAGATACGCGGCGTTTTGCTGTAATCTCTAGCGATAGGCTCAAGCTTTACGCCCACCTGCATCGGATCCCGGCCAAAATCCTGTAATTGTTTAGCAATATACCCCGGATGTAAACCCGCCAGCCGGGGAAAACCGGCCGCAAAATTGCCCTCGCCGTTGGCACCATGACAAGCCACACAGGGTAGGATATTATTGCGCCCGTTGCGAGCCAATTGTTCACCCGCGAACCGAGCGGCTTCATCAATAGCAGGGGGACGGGTGAATATCCAGTAAGCCAAGCCACTGCCAGCTAGGACAACGATACCGATGAGTAATAACCGATATTTATATAAGTGGTTAAGAAAATTTTTCATTCTGTTCGGCAATATAATTTAAAGGAGTGCAAGGCGAACCTTGCACGAGAGGAATTTAACACTGTTCCCAAGGCATTCCGTGAAAATGCCACCCGCTTAGGGTGCTGCGATGATGTTCTGCATCTATCGGGCCTTCAAATCCATCAATGATGTTAAAAACTTTGGTGAAGCCTTCCTTGATTAATTTTCTCCCCGCTTCTAGGGAACGACGACCACTGCGACAAATCAGTAGTACCGGCGCGGCATCCATTGGGTGCTCTTTATCCCCCTCATCTGAAATAATGCCTTCTAACATGACTTTTCGCACCTCTGTCACAAAAAGCGGATTGACTTTCCAATCCGGTTCGTCAACCCAAGCAATATGGATCGCGCCTTTGGGATGACCTATAAATAAGTATTCTAACTCGGAACGTACATCAATTAGAACAGCTTTATTATTACTTTGCAAAATTTTAAATGCGTCTTGAGGAGAAAGAGAAATCACCTCTAAATTTGTCATAATTAAATCCTGTGGTGTTTGGTGTTTGTAAACCTCGTCCGAATCTTTTATTAAATAACTTTTCACTTAAGAAGTTTTGCGTGCAAAACTTTCGCCGAAAAAAGAGACGCTTCGAGGCAATTTCTTACTGAGCATCAAAGCGCGTCAAAGCGCGTTTATATCGATATCAATCGCGAAAGCGAAACCTCAAAACTGAATCATACCATACCCTATCACTTAACAGCCCCACCATCCCTCTCTTTAAGCATAAGTTCTTAAATCTCATGCTTTTCCCGTCTGCACAAAAATGGGATGCACAGTGACACCCTTTTTGGGATCGGTATAATCTATTTCAAATTTCTGACGATTCTTTTCATCTACGCTTTCAACAAACAACACTAACCAAATTGAATTCACCCCTAACTGTTGCCCATATTTTGCCGCTTGAATGAGGGCTTTACGATATTGTTGTTGATTAGCAAAACTCTTTAACTCTAATCCAAATAACTGTTCGGCATAACGTATCAACAAATCAATCGAACCATTACCCGTCTGAAATTCTGGCTGAACTTGTCCATCATAACTTTCGAGAAAACTCGTCAGATAAAGATAGAGGTTAAATTGAAAAACCACTTCATACACACGCAAATCATCCGAACGAAGCGGCGCGTTTTTCAAGATGTGATCCCGATTGGCTTGCAAATACTGCTCATAGCGTTGCAATAACCTAGGTATGTTGAGACTGTCTTCAGTAATCGTATCCGACAAATCTTCAAACGGATCATATAACCGCTTAACTTTCCGAAACAATTCTCTGGCAAAATAATTGAATAATTGCTTTTGTACATAGGGACAAAAAAACTTCACATAATTTTCTTTAGCAGTGACTTGTTCAACATCTATCACCCCATTCATGTACAGAAAATTGATGATGGGATCATGATAAGTAAATTTAAATTTCGTTCCCGTTTCAAACAATTCCAAAACAAACGGTTTGTAGGGCGCTTGTTTAGCTTTACTGATAACATTAAGAATGTGACTATTGGGCAACAAGTCAAGTGCAGCCACATAAACCTCTTCAAAATACGCCATCGTAATCGGAAGGTTCGTGGCTTGATTGTACGTTTCCGTCAACAACTCTCCGAACCAGCAAGTGAGGCCTGGTTGCCCCCGAAATTCATACCAAATACGCTCAACAACCTCTGGCTGAATCGACTGCCCACTTTCTTGCTGATACCAATTGAATAGGTAGGCCACTTCATCATGAGTCAAATTAGGAATAGGCAGACTGTGTTGGACATTGAAGGGCGAGCCCTTAACATTTTCAACACCCAAGACAGCGCGTACCCCGATTAAAGCCAGGCTATGCAACAAGTAATTCTTCTCAGCCGTTGCTTTATCCACTTGATTCTGACGAACAGTGTAAATATTACGAAAAACACTGACTAATCCAGCGATAGCCGCGTCACAGAGCGCATCAAACTCATCCAAAATCAAAATCAAGGGCTTACTGAGGGTACCTCGTTCAAACAACAGATGAAAATCCTCTAACCTGTTTATGGTTAGGTTCTCTAAGTTCAACTCTTTCATCAATTTTTGAGCAAGTCGTTGAACGACAATATTGACATCCGTCGTATTACAAAGATCTTGTAAAGGGAGAATAACCACATCAAACTGTGTTTCTTTTGGAAGTCTTAAAAAGACTTCTCGCATGATCGATGTTTTGCCCGTTTGACGCGGTGCCCAGACAGTGATGTAATGCCCTCCCTCAGAAGTATCCTCTCCCTTCAACTGCATTATGGCATTGGTAATGATGGCCTCTCTAGGCACGTAATAATGTAATTTGGTATTTGGAGGGCCATAAGATGAAAATTTTCGCATATTAAAAAAACCTTTATAGTAGGGGCGAGCCGAAAGTGTTCGCCCTATATTTAGGAAGCTTCGCTGAGTTTAGGGAATTGTAGGGCTCCCGACGTGTTGCCCACCAAAAAAGTTTTTCACATTTCACGCAAAAGTTGCAGGCAACTTTTGCGTGAAATACAGTTTTGCGCGCAAAACTTTTGCGTGAAAAGTTATGCCCATGTGCGGTATAGCAAAAAAAGTTTTGGCGCGAACCTTAAATTTAATCGGTATAATGTCTAATGAGGATGGTGGGCAACAAAAACACGTTACCCACCCTACTATATATAATCAGAATAAATTTTACGCTTTAACCACAAAAATAGCACAATCTGCCTGACTGATCACACGATCAGAAACACTGCCCATCAGCATCATATCAAGTCCAATACGCCCATGACTACCCATCACAATTAAGTCAACATCCTTCGCTTTTGCCATTTCAAGAATCGCTTCGGCCGGGTTACCGCTCAGTACTTGCCCTTCCACACTGATACCTTCATGGCTCATAAACCCTTCTACACGCTTAATCACTTCTACCACTTCCGTATGCCGTTTTCCTTTGTCTGAACGCACAATGGAAACCACTAACACCGGTGCGTTCAGGTATTTCGCGACGCTAATGGTTGCAGTGGCCGCAATATCGCTATAACGTGAACCATCGACAGCAACCATGATCTTATTACCCGTTATCTGCGCCTTTGTCGGTACAATTAAAACGCTACACTGGGCACGGCCGATCACTTTTGCCGTGTTACTACCGATCAGAAATCGCTTCAATCCCGTCAGGCCTCTGCTGCCCATGACAATAACATCCGCTTGATTTTGTTCAGCTTCATCTAGGATTTCATGATAAATATCAATACCATGACGTACAGTGATTTGACAAGAAACACCCGCCTCGTTGGCACGGGTTCTCACATTTTCTAGGTGAGCGAGGGCATCATGATTTTCTTTTTCAATCAGTTGCTTAGCCAAAGATTCATGTTCAGGATTGGTTAGCACCACCGACATGGCTAACAAACGGCCTTCACTTCTTTGTGCCAGTCTGATCGCTTCCCGTACCGCACCAACACTGGCATCTGAACCTTCCGTTACCACTAGAATTTTTTCAAAGCGCCCTATCGGCGATAATTGACTTGCAGAAGTCGGAAAAGCTTCTGACTCAGTCATTGGGGACATCGCAAATTCTTCATCCCAGAGGCTTTCCTCTTTATGATATTTGAGGTAGCCTTTGATGAAAGCATAAAAAATCATGCCCACAGCCGTCACTAAAGCCAGCACTAGTAGAACAAAATTGCTTATCTCTAAAAGGTTCACAGTCCCCTCGTTCAATCTGTCAATGAATGCCATGTTAGACAGATAGATCGGCACTTTCATAGCCAGACTGAACAAGATCATGATCATCAGTACACCCATGACCATTTTGATCATGTAGTCTTTAGCGTAAGTCGTACTGATAGTGCCCAATTGGAGACCAAACAAGGAACCGGCAAGCAGAATCATGGCTAAACGAATATCGACTAAACCGTAGAATGCATAGACAACGGTACCCGTTATGCCGATCAAAAAGGCCAGGACTAATTGTGTTGCAGAGGCCACTAAACCTGAAGCACCTAACACGTACATCATAGCCGGTACCCCGATAAATCCACCCACAGCAATCGTCGCAGCCAATAAACCACTAGCAAAACCAAGGGGAATGATGAAAAGCCATGAGACTTGCGTACCCAGACTCGAAAAGTACACCATAGTCAAAGGAATCTTGACACCCTGTACCCATCGTGCCAATTTATTGATTTCAAAGGATTTCTCTGAAATCCCCCATTTAGAGATTTTCCAAGCATTACGGAAGGCTAAACCGCCAACAATAGCGAGTGTGATGATAAACACCATAGAAACATAAAAGTTTGAACCCACATCGAAATAGCGGGCTTGAATTGTGGTTTGTAGGATGGCCCCACAAACCACGCCAACGATAGCGGAAAGCCCCATGATGATGCTCAGTTTAATGTCCGCTTGCCCCGACTCAACACGTTTTACGGCACTCGTAAACACCCTAGGAAATCTATGACACATATTACTGGCAACCGCGACAATCGCAGGGACTCCCATACTCATCATCGCCGGTGTCAAAATAAACGCACCGCTGGCACCCAGAAATCCGCTGACTAAGCCACCAATCAATCCCACGATCAAAAAAAACAGGACATTATCCCATTGGAGATCAACAAATCCACTGACTTCAAACGTCAAAGTGCCACTTTTACCGGCTGCATCGGTGACTTCGATGATTTCAAAATCAGGTTGTCTGGGCGCGATATAAATCACTTGATTACCCGAACCACGAATTTCACCCTTTAACACATTCCAGTTAACCTCACCATGAGTGCCTGATATGGAAAGCGTTATCTCTTCCAGCGGTTCAAGTGCTGGCCGGGCCGGTTCAAAAACAAAGGGTGAGTTAGAAATGGGGCTCGCCTTGACAAAAGCGCCCAACAGTTGTAAAGACAAAAACAATATCAAAATCAATGTCTTGGCATGACTTGGTCTTGCCATACTAGTCCTCCTTGAAGAGATGGGGTTATTTTTTAAGGGGTTTGGCCTTAACGCCCAAGATATCCCAAAAATGGCTTGCAAACGCGCCATACACAAAGGTAAATAGAAAGGCGATAATAAGCGGCACAATCAAATACCAACCGCCTTGTCTAGTCCAAACGACAATTTCCTCTTCAAAATAATAAAGTAAGAAATAAAGTATCACGCTAAAAAAGCCTAATAAGGCCGTTTGAATCACGGCATTAGCTTTACTGGATTGTTCCATCTAAATCACTCCTTTGAACAATTATCAATGAACAATGCTCAATGCTCAATGAACAATTATCACATTATTAAAACAGATGTCGGCTAAACCAACAGAGTATAGAACAAATTATAGGTATACTGCACACGGGCATAAATTAAACTTATGTAGGGTGGGTAAGTTTAGTTTGTTGCCCACCATTCTCATTAAACTCAAGTTTAGTTTGTTACCGCGTTTAGTATAGCTGTAACTCACCAATGCCTGAGTTTTCAGTTATCTGATAATTCGATTTCTTTGCCCCAGTTTTTGCACGCACTTTTGCGTGGAATTGATCATTGATTAGATATTATACCGATTTAATTTAAATTTCACGCCAAAAGTTTTGCGCGCAAAGCTTTTGGCGCGAATTGATTTTATTCGTTTTTTCAAAATGATAATTTTATATAAATCAATGAGTTACGTTAAATCGGTATAAACTCTATTATACTTGGCACTGTTTACTTGTGTACTTTTTGAGGCTTAAACAAAATCGAAGTAGTGGGGGGTTATCCATTTAACAACTACAAGGATTTGATATAAGAAAAGATAAACCCTAAAAACCACTGTAGTTTGGTTTTATATCAAATCCCTGTAGTTTGGGTTATCCTTTCTTATATCAAATCCCTGTAGTTTGAGAAAACGTTGATGTACGAGTAATAATTAAATAAGTGACCAGCTTATCTTGACACGAATTGATAATCGTGAACAATTTCTAAAAATCCATCACCATTCTTTGTAGGAGGAACGATGATTGTCCATATAATAAAAAGGTATTTGCTGTATTTGCTATTTGACTTACGATTGCTTATTGCACTGAGTGCAATGCTAATCGCTTTACCACAGTGTGCTTCGGCAGACACACTCTATGCCATTATTGCTGGCGATACCCGAAGCGAAATTATGGGTGCTGCCAATGACATTGCGCCTTCCGTTGAGCAGGATTTGGCCAATATTCAATCTTTTATTAAGCGCATTTCGACTTTCACTCATTTGAAGGTGGTGCCTGAAAATATCCATCTTCTTCGTGGCAAAGAAGAGGGGAAAGCACTGACTGCCACTCAGTTAAAAACGCGCTTGAATAATCTCTCGGTGACACCAAAGGATGTCATCATTTTTTATTATTCAGGCCATGGATTTCGTCCCAAAGGCAAATCGTCACCTTGGCCTTATATGAGTTTAGCGGGCGACTACCAAGAACAAGAAGCTGTGGCTTTGGATGACGTGGTTAAAATGCTTCTGAACAAAAAGCCGCGTTTTTTTATCGCGTTAGTCGATGCTTGCAACACGATTGAAGAAAAAATCAATGGTGACGATTTAACGCCTCTTTCTGCAAGAGAAGATTTGCCGACTTATAAGCAGATCGGCCAGTATCAAAAATATTATCAAAAGCTGTTTGAAAACAGCAGTGGTTACATCATTGCCTCTAGTAGTATTCAAAACCAAAATGCGTATGGCGATAAAAACAAAGGCGGCCTGTTTACGACGGCCTTTTTGAAGCATTTTTATGCATCAGCCGAAAAATCATCCTCTCCCAGTTGGCATAGCGTTATGGAAGAGGCCGCTAAGGTTATCTACGCCATTGACAAGCATCGCCAGATACACACTCAATTGCCACAATATGAAGTGAATCTGAAAAATTATACGTGGGATAGTGATGCTAATGACGAAGACAAGTTAGTCGCCTATTTTCCAAATTATGGCATGGACAAAGACATCCGTTTTCCGCAAAAAGGCTTAGTGGCTTATTACCCATTTAATGGTAATGCCCATGATCACAGTGTTCATCAGTATCATGGTACGGTGGTGAAAGCCACTTTAACGGCCGATAGATTTGGACACCCTAACAGTGCCTATTTGTTTGATGGAAACGAGAGTTATATCAGGGTACCTCACCATGATTCATTAAACCTAAAGGGCGATTTTACGATTTCCTTTTGGGTTGAACACCATTCTGTTCCGACGCTGAAAAATGTCCAAAGTGTGATTTCTAAAGGCGCTGATGGGCAAAATAGTTATTTGTTTCGAGATGCGGGCGGCACCTTTGCACTGTCTAGTGAAACGGGCCAAAATGACATGATTTTTGCTGGATTATCTACCCAAAAATGGTACTTCATCACGGTAACGATAGATCAACGTGCCCAGAAAATGAGTTATTATTACGCTGTTTTGGGTGATAAAAAACTCAATGTCAAGGAAAAAACGCTGTCTCATGCCTATCAAATTACCAATGATTATCCTTTGGTGATGGGCAGACATTTTGGGAATAAAGAGGGTACAAGAGGCCCAGTTGCCCATTATGAAGGCAAAATAGATGATATTCTGATCTATCAGCGGGCCTTATCCTTGTTAGAGATTCAAAGTTTATGGGATACGGCTAATACGTCACGCGGCCCAGAAACGCCTGAAGGACAAGACAAGTTGTGTGTTGAAGTTCAAGATGACGGGTGTGGAGAAGACTGTCTTGAATATTGCGGAAAAACGTGCGATAGGGTGTGTGAATGAATAATAACAACTACAAGGATTTGATATTCGATGCGGATAAGGCATGGCGTTTTATCATTATGTAGGGTGGGTAACGTGTTTATGTTGCCCACCATTCTTCTATGTAGGGGGCCGGTAACGTGTTTATGTTGCCCACCATTCTTCTATGTAGGATGGGTAACGTGTTTATGTTGCCCACCATTCTTCTATGTAGGGGGCCGGTAACGTGTTTATGTTGCCCACCATTCTTCTATGTAGGGGGCCGGTAACGTATTTTTGTTGCCCACCATTCTTCTATGTAGGGGGCCGGTAACGTGTTTATGTTGCCCACCATTCTTCTATGTAGGATGGGTAACGTATTTTTGTTGCCCACCTATTTATTTATGGAACCAGTCTCATGAAAAAATCTGTTTTGGTTTTAAGCTTGTTATTAGCCGTCACTGAAAACACGATAGCGGCGGAGCCCAATGTAGACAGCGTCGCAGTAGACAGCGCCGTACTCCACTCTTTCCCGGTTAAAGAGGCGGCTAGAATCCGAATGCCCATGCCTGAAGAACTGCAAAAACGGTGTTTTGAAATTCAAAAAAAGGAATGCGCCGATTATGTCAAAATTGTTCCGCTGTGGGGCGCCTTCTGGCCTGAAGATCGGGAAAAAATGTGTCAGGAAGCTCAAGACAGCGGGTGTGGCGAAGACTGTTTTGAATTTTGTGGGGAACCGTGCAACAGGCCGTGTTTATACCTAAAACTTCCCAAAACGCCTGAAGTACTACAGTTTCTCAAAAGGCTTGAAAAATTGCAGCTTCCCAAAACGCTTGAACGGCATGGAAGCAAGGGGCCCTTCACGCCTGAAGAGCGAAAAAAACGGTGTCTTGAAGCTCAAAAAACAGGATGTGGTGAAGACTGTCAAGAATTTTGTGGAAAACCGTGCAATAGGGCGTGTTTACGCCTAAGACTTCCCAAAACGTCTGAAATACGATTGCTTCCCCAAAAGCCTGTAAGACGATGGCTTCCCAAAACGCCTGAACCACGCTTATCCATCACGCCGCGTGTACTACCGATGCCCATCACGTCACAACCAATGATCATCACGCAAGAAGAACGGGAAAAACAGTGTCAGGAAGCTCAAGAAGAAGGCTGTGGAGAAGACTGTGTAAAATTTTGTGGAAAACCATGCGACAGAGTGTGCGAATGAATTGATAACATAACTTTTATGTAGGGTGGGTAACGTGTTTTTGTTGCCCATCATTTAAATTAATGTAGGGTGGGTAACGTGTTTTTGTTGCCCACCAATTAAAAAGTTCAGTGATAAAACGCCATGCCTTATCCTTTCTTATATCAAATCCTTGTAGTTATGGTTTTAAAGACGTTCCAGAAAAAACGC
>Ga0136651_10002426_pt1 | contig 10229 bp, 13 predicted proteins | sample Mar14236cmmetaG_FD_94867 | JGI IMG/M metagenome (GOLD analysis project Ga0136651, IMG submission 94867) | Marine hydrothermal vent microbial communities from Guaymas Basin, Gulf of California to study Microbial Dark Matter (Phase II) - Marker... ...
GGTAATGATTCCGCTAATAGTAAACGAGCCAAGCTACATTGCCCAGGACAAGCTATGTGGAGTCTTAGCAAAATTCACCGGAATTGACAAAAAGACAATTAAAGCCGAGCTAGAACGTCTACAAAACGAACACGAGAGACTCAAGGCTAGGGAGAAAGAACTTGTAGTAGATCAGATGGTCTCTGCAATTAGGCAAAGCCCAGACGACGCTAAGACCTTACTGTACGAAGCAGTAGGTAAAATAGAACAAATCGAAGAGAAATACGACGAAAACACCTTCTCGCTAGAGGGATTTATTACGTGGGTAGAGGAAACTAAAACATATGAGGAATCTCTTACTGGTGAGTTTGCTGGATTTCATTTATCTGAGCTTGGATTAGGTGGACTAGGAGAGCAACTCAATGGCAATTGGCGAGAGGACGTATTTATGTGTTGGGGTGGAGCCGCAAATGCGGGTAAAAGTAGCATGTTGGTACAGTTAGCACACGAACTCGCACGCGATGACCGAAATAATGTCTGCGTTATATATCACACAATTGATGATAGTAAAGAGCAGCTATTACCACGATTCGTATGTCAATCCTACGGTAATACAGATCTAACTATCAACCAGGTAAGAAATCCCAATTATTATCTTAAGCACGACGAACAGGGCGAAGCAATTATCGAGAGACGCAGAATGGGCTACGAAGAGCTCATAAGACTTATCCGAAACGGCAGAATTATCCTAAAAGACGCCAATGACGGTACGAGTTTTGCATTTGGTGAAGGTCTCATCAAATACTATCAGCGTAAATACCCAAAAAGACGGATAGTTTATATTTTAGATAACCTCCATAAGACACCTGATTTTAGCAACATGGAGCCAAGAATGAGGTTTAAGACGCTATCTAATCGCATGAAAGACACAGCCACCAGGCTACATGTGCCAATCATCGCAAGCGTAGAGTATACCAAACTACCATCAGGAACAATTCCAAACAACAATAATATTGCGGAAACTAGAGCCGTCATATATGATGCTAGTTTTATTGCTCACTTATACAACGATCTACATGAACGCGGCGGAATGGCTGTTTGTGTACACGAACACGAAGGAGAGATTCTACCAAGAATACGCCTTGGAATCGGAAAGAACAAGATCACAGACTTCAAGGGACGGTTGTTTCTTGACTTCTTCCCTGCGAGCGGAATCTTTAGGAGAATTCCCACTCAAGTAGCAGAGATGGACATGAAGAATAGAATTCAGTCAATGAAACAAATGCGTAGGACAGAAGCCGTTCCCGGTCCACGAAAAGAGGTCTTTACTGATACAGACGGAGACGAGGCCTCCATGCCATAACAATCATTAATAACACTGGAGCAGATAGATGAAACTTAAAGATTTCTGGAAATTTAGCGCCAAAGATATTGTCTACATTTTGATCATAGGAGCGACTGTTTTCTTTGGATACCGCGCGTTTATGGATCTACAAGCTCAGGTGGAGAAAAGCAATATCGCATACAAGCAACTATCCGATACGTTAGCCCGAGCCCAGAGTGAGATGGTTACAAAGGCAGAACTAAACCAAATAGCCACAACAATCGGTGTAGATCTTGGCAAGATTAAGGGAGATTTATCCAAACTAGATGCAAGACTACGTGCGGTCGGTGAAACCGTAGCAAGCATTGAGGGCGGAATAAACTCGGATCAAGGTTCAGATGACAGCATTGACCATGATCCCGGACAACAACCAGAAGAATGTAAGCTATGTGATATACACGGGTATACTGCTAGTATTCAAGTGAAAGATGTAAAAATTGGTAGTATGCCTCATGCTTCGGTAGAGTTTGATGCCAGCAGAGAAAAACCCTGGACGATTCGATATGACGATGTAGACGTAAAAGTTAAGACAATTGTTGGGGAACAGGAGAAGGAGAATGGCCATCTTGTGTTCTATCATACAATAAGCCTGGTAAATAAAAGCCGTCCAGAATTAATTAATAAAGAATTTAAGCTGAAGGTAGTCTCTTCTGAGTTCAAAGAAAACATCTCTACCGAGAAAAGGTTTTACTGGTGGGCTCCCCATCTTGATCTCAACTTTGATAACAATTTTTCTCTCTCTGAGAAAGATCTATATCGACCTGGTACGTCTCTTGGGTTTAGTGTGTGCGCCTATGGGCGCACTAAAAGTGATAATGACTGGAGATTTATCAGGATAGCAGTTGGCATAAACACAAATAAAAACCCATACTTACTAGTAGAACCAGCAAGATATAATCTTGGTCGATATCTACCGATTATGAATGATTTATGGATTGGATTAGGCGGATTTTATGACGGAGGATTTGGTGTTAGTATAAGCATTGGAACTACGCTGTAAAATGTGTTATTATGTATTTGTAAAATATACGAAAAAGTGCTATATAGTAAATGGAGGATTTTTGAATTGAAAGCAACGCGTATTATTATGGAAGTGATAGACTTAAACACCGGCCAAATACTAAAGAGAAAAGGTATTGTTGTTAGACAGGATGATTTATATGAGACTCGGCTTAGAATGGCCCTAGATGCGCTATACAGCACAGAGCTTTGTGTAAGCGAAGTAATAGAAAAAGAAACAGCACAAACAGAAACAGCGGAGGGAGATAAATATAATGCCAGTGAGATACTTCCGGTGCACAAACAATAACTGTAAGAAGATTACTAAGGTATGGTACAACATGGAAAATCCGCTGTTTGACTTTACTAAGGAATGGATATATTGTTCGCAATGCAAATCAAAAGCACTTGGTCTAACAAAAGAACAAATACATAATTTGCACTCTTCTCTGCTTAATAAGACACGGAACCAGTAGAAAAAAAAGGAGGACCACATGCCAATCTACGATTATGTATGCAAGGGCTGTGGAAACAAATTTGAGGTAGTGTATTTTAAGATCGAGAACAAGCAGAAAAAGGCCAAATGCCCAAAGTGTGGCAAGCAGGCGACACGTGTTCCTTCCGTGTCTGCTAGAATGAAGCAAAACTGGAGCTCGTGGAACGTCGTATAATGATATCGTCATTCGATCTAGATGTATTTCAGTATTGTAGAGCAAAATGGAAGCTGGCAAAAGCGGCCAATGAGATTCCCTCGCCAGCCGATATAATACAAGATGATTATACCTATAGTATCAGGAAGACCATCTTCCAAATGTATTCATGGCTTCAAGAAAAAGGAAAGCTAATTACAGATAAACAAGTAAGAAGCAGATGGGATAAAAACTGGTATCAAAAGGCCTTAGACTCGGGTAAATACGCTGGCGACGAATTACTTCGTAAGACTGCTAACGGCTGGAAAACGTTAGAAAAGTATTGGGGAGATATTTATATACAAGAAGCAACATTAGAACCAATAGTTATTAATATGGAGTTTAACTTCTATCTTCACAATATCCTCTTCCGTCCACACATTGACATACTACTTGCCAGTCCAAAGGAAGGAATAATCGTCAGATCAATTGGAGGACCAACAACAGCCCAAATCCTCCATAATAGCTTAGCCTCCAAACTCCTAATAGTAGCCCTCGAAAAAACATTAAACAGATCTGTTGACTTATTATCTCATGTTAACATCCTCCTACCACCCGGAACATGTGCATTAAGACAGGTAAATATAGATAGGACATACAGAAAACGCGCACTTGCTGCGATCCAAGACGTAAGCATATCAATTAAAAACGATGCAATATACGGCATAATGCCATGGGACTCCAGGCAATGCGATTCATGTAAATATAAGAGAAAATGCTGGTATTAGATTAAGAAAGGAGGGTAAAGAAAATGTTAAAAGTATATTCGAAAGACGGCAAACTAAAGTTTGTTCTGCTAGATGATGATACTCAGCTTCAGGAGGCCGAGACTTTGCTTAAGGTTCTAAAGGAGTATGGCATTGAGCTAGAGGCCCCAGAGGAACTCAAAGAACAACTAAAGCCAACCGGCATCTCGCAGGATGACACCAAGCGTGTTAAAGGAGATGACTAATGTCAGTGAGACGAAGAACCAGACAGCGAAATCGTAGGCTTGAAAAGGGACGTCCTTCCTCCAAGACAAAAAGAGCAAAGGAGGAAAAGCTTAGGCAGCACAGAGCACAGGTTAAGAACAGATATAAAAGACCAGAGTCACCCTCTTTAAAGAAGCCATCTAGAAATGATCCTTGTCCCTGTGGATCTGGCAGAAAGTATAAATATTGCTGTATGCGATCTACAAAGGAGAATACTCAATGTACAACAGGCCAGTTAATAGAAAAGCAAAAGAATTAGTTGCTTGTGATAAATGCGGATGCACGGTATTATCTGCAGTTCAGGTTGGTAGATTTTCTTCTGTTTCACACTCTTTGTATGCAAAGCCAATACCACTAGGAGATACTTTTTGGATGCTAAAGTGCGCAAAATGTAATAATATAGTTTTTCCGCCCATAGACACCTATATGGTTGGCCCTCAGGTAGAAGCAGAATATACAGAAATTGTCGAAGAGCTTGTCGACTCAGAAGAGGATCTGGAAGACAAGAAGAAGCGCGCAGTAGTTACAAAGAAAATTATTGTGTAACAGAACAAAAGGAGGACATAATGTTTAGATGGCTAGAAACATTACGCCTTAAGCACACAGCCAAGAAGCTACTACGTGAAGATCCCTTACTTGTCGATCGTCTTATCAGGATGATGTTAAGAGCAAGGGAAAATGTTGTTAGAGCTAGCATGAGTCCATCGTGCAGTATCTATAAGCTAGCAAAGCTAAAGAAGGAGCTACGTCAAACCGGTCGACTTCTCAAGGTGACCCTCGAGCTAGTCAAGAAAAAGGCTGTAACTTGTACTAGAGAGGATATTTTCAGCGAGGCAGATGCAAACGCTCAAGCGCAGGAAGTACTACGTTGGCGCAAAGAATTAAAGGAGAAAGGAACTATTCATGAAATTGCGACGTCTAAGTCGTAATTACAGAAAGAATGCCTCCTCTCTCCATAAAGCAGTCGGCGGCATGCTACTAAACAGTCCCCTTTTTGCCGGCTATAGAATATACCAGGAGTATCCAGTTAACAAGATCTCTCCAAGATTTGATAGCGGAAGAGAGAAGTTTGATTGGGTAATAATGGATCTTATGGTAGTGATTGAATGCCATGGTCAACAGCACTATATGCCTGTCAGGTTTGGCGGAATAACTCAAGAGGAAGCCCAGCAACGCTTTCAGGATCAACTAAAGCGTGACAAACTAAAGAAAATGGCAGCAGAAGGAGCTGGTTGGACATATGTCGTTTTTAGGTATGATGAAGAAGATATTAGTAGCAGTGCTCTACTTTCTAAAATCTCTGCCGCTGAGCGTATGGCACAAGATAGGGGAGATGTTCAAAAGGATCGTAACTTGGCTTTACAAGAGGCTAAACGACAACGGCAACGACCAAGAGAAACAGACAGAAGACGAACAGAACGACTGGAAAAAGCACGTAAATACAGGCGAGAACAGTACAGACGGTGGAAGCAGAGGAAAAATGAAAATCGTAGACGTTAGAAGAAAGATGTATAAAAACCCAGATCCAAATCGTCGCTACAAGATCAGAAAGCTCAACAAAATCAAAAAGCTGGTTTTACACTGCGATGATCTCGATTGGGACCTATGGGATATTGCGCGCTACGACGTGACGCCAAATCCGAACCACCACATCTCTCCAAAAGGCCTACCAGGCTTTTCCTATCATCATTTCATTGAAAAAGATGGTACTATATTTTACTGCGAGACAGTTACCAAGATTACCTGGCATGTCGCAGCGCATAACACTTCTTCAATTGGAATATGTATCAGATATCGAGCAACCAATAATAAAAATCCTCCTCCCGTTAAACAGATAGACGCAGTAATTGAATTAATGACAAGACTATGTTTAATACTGGGTATTAGTCCAGATAATATATATGGACACAGAGAGCTTCCGGGAACTGGCTATGTGATTATAAACGGTCGGAAGAGATACAGGAAATCGTGCCCTGGTTGGCTGGTAAATTTAGATAAACTACGGTATACTATAAGCATAGAGGCACAAAAGACACTCAAACAGCAAGGATATTATAAGGGACCAATTGATGGGATTTTTGGCCGCAAGAGCAGAAAGGCTTTGAAAAAGTATAGTAAAGATGCGAAAAGACGCAGATAATATACAATCACACCAAGGAAAGAGAGGTATCAATGGCCAGTAAGAAGCAGAAGAAAACTGTCAACAGGGAAGAAAAAAACGAAGCCGCCGATGCTTCTAGTGAAGAAGAAAAGCTACTACGGGAAGAATATTTCACGCTTAGGGATGATTTTGCCCAAATAATCGAGCGCGGTTTACATAGTTTTCAAGAGAAAACCCCTGGCAGAGAGGTAAAGTTTCTTACTATGCGTCTCCAGGGAAGATACGGCCTAATTATTAGGACCAATAAGCGTGGTTTGATCGAGGTGCCAGAAATGTCTGGCATGGAAGTTGACAACCAGGGAGTTAAGCGGCATCAGCGCATGCTCATGGGGATGAACTGCAGTACAACCACAAACAATACTACCTTCTCATCCCTCAATCTACTTCGTCCTGGCGAAACCACCGTTAAGGAATTCGAGGTCAATGCTGCTGCACACGAATTACTAAAGCTTACTGTAGATGTAGCTCAGAAACGTGGCGAGAAACGACAGCGTGACATAGACGAGAAGAAGATTACAAGCTTCGATCGATACAAAACAGACGAGAGATTCGTTGAGTCTGACAACTGGGACAGGGAAGGGCCACCAAGCATAGATCTGGTTTTCCGTCTTATCACTCTTGCAAGACAGACACTAAAGGCAGAATTAGGCGCTAAGCTGGTTGACTGCAAGATTCTATTCTTTCATATTGTAGATACAATGGAACTAGCAGATTCAGCCGGCACAAAGATCGATATTGCAATTCCGCGCACCGGTTTCGCTGTTACAGCAAAAACTAATCACGACAACGAAGTTGCCGAGTTTAGGCGAGGCGTAGGTGGGCTAAGTGCAATTATCCGTGATGATACGGATAAGACCCTAGAAGAGATTGTTAAGGATATGGCAAAAAAGGTCGTAAAGCGTTGTGTTGACATGGATAGAGCGCAACCATGCTCCGTGCTAGAAGGCGAAGCTGATGTTATTTTAGACGGTACTGTCAGTGGAGTTTTGGCACATGAGGTCTATGGTCACACCAGCGAGTGCGATCTTATCCTACATAATAAGACCGACAAAGATGTTTCTTTAAATCTAAAGGCTCGCATAGGCGGACAAGTATCAGAGAATAAATCCTTCAGTATCATTGATGACGGTCATTATGATGTAGACATTGGCGGTAAAGTAATTAAGGGATGTTATGGAGCCATTTGGATAGACGAGGAAGGAACACCAGCAAAACGTACACAGCTAGTGGCAAATGGTACACAAACACTGTTCCTAAGCTCAGCAGATACATTTAACGAGGTTATAGACGGGCTCTCGGACGAAACTATGAAGAAGCTTAAGGAACATGGCTTGAGCGGAAACTTCAGAAATGAGCGTTTTGACAAGCCACCAATGGTAAGAATGACCAACACATTCATTCTTCCTTCCAAGGATGGCCCCAAGTCAGTCAAAAAAATGGCTGAAGGGATCCATAAACATAAAAAAGGCGTCTACATTACTGATTGCAGTGGGGGCTGGGTAGATCCCACAACAGGTACATTTGAAATCCTTGGGACACTAGGATATCTGATTGAGAATGGCGTAATCACCGATAAGCCCGTAAAAGACGTTGTGGTTAGAGGAAACATTTCCACTTTTGGTTCAAAGATTAAGGCTATTGGGTCCGTTGAGACGTTTGGTAGCAGCACAGGATGGTGTGGAAAGGATAGAAGTTGGGTTCCTGTAGAAGACGGAGGACCTGCTATACTGCTTGAGGATGCAGAGGTTGGCAAGGAACAGCCAATAAGCCTCTGGCAGGATATGTATACTGAATACGACAGGCAAATTAAGGAAGTGGCCGCCGGTAGGAGAAAGAAAGACGAAGTGTATTTCAGGTTTATAGAAGATAGCACAGGTGGAAAGTGCAAACGGCATGCAGATGTATGCTTGCTGGCAAACAAGCTAAATGTCGATGACGAGGTCAGGCTTCTACTTGGAAAAGATGAGAGTCTTGCCAATTATGTATTAGGTGAGGATGGCAAGGTTGAGGAGAGATAAAATGGTAGAGCCCAATCGTCAGTTGTTTGAGGCAGTGGTTGGCATTGAGAGAGAAAGATATATGTCGGCTCTCAAGGAAATCTACGATAGTATTTTGAACGGTAGCAATACAGTTGATCCACCAGTACTCAAAAAGATGATTAAAACCCATACTATCGTGGAGCTATTGGCTGATATATTCTGGAATAGTGTTGTTTTAGAGGAGCTCAGAGAGATTGTTAGTCTGTATACGATAGACAAGAGTACTCATACTTTGAATCGTAAGAATCTAGACGAGCGATCCAGTGCAAATAGATATTCATCCTCATTACGTGCTATGCTAAAAAAGCTGCCAACATCATTCTTGCAAAAGCATATATTTGTAGCATTTGATGCACAAGAATTTGGAAACCGTATTACGGCTTATGGCGACCATCTGGAAACGGTACTAAGGCACTTTGATTCAACAGTGGACTTCCTGGAAAAATATTTGACATGGATTGAATATGGAGCCACACTTGCCAGTAAGTATTATAATGCCGACGAAGAATGCAAGTGCGAGGAGGAAGAGGAAGAAGAGACAGATACTAGCGAGTTCTATACCAGTAACAAGGTAAGAGCATATGCCATTCTTAAAACAACCGACATGAGCCCGGAGAAACTTTCACAGTATTTATTTGATATACAAGAATTATTTACAGCAACTACAGAGCTTGTCTTCCTGGGTGTCAAATTATATGTGTCTCTTTCTCCAGAGGCGTTTAGTGGTGTCCTGAATCTACTAACCTCTAAGAAACAAAAATCTATCAACTCTCACAAGAAACATGCAAACATACAGGAATTCAATGAACGCATCCGCAAGATTCTGCATAGATCTTTAGAAAACGACGATGGACTACTACACGATGCAGGATGGATACTAGATAGGGCTACGGAACTATACATTAGCGAGTTGATAGGGGAAATAGCAGAGCTTCTGGCGTTTATTCCAAAGAAAAACGACCATAAGCGTTTTATTAGACAACTTGAATCGGGAAGACTATGGCGAGTGAAAAGCTCAGAATAGTTGACAATCATTTGCTTAGAGTTCTCGCAGAAAGAGAAGGCAAACGCTATCTGACAGCTCTTGAAGAAACAACCGGAAAGGTATCTTATGTATATATGCTCGCACTTGGTTTTTGGAACCTTCTTGAAGCTGACAGAAATGCGCTATGCAAAGTAGAGGATATTTTTCCGCAAGAATATATTATATACATACAAAACGGAGCACAGCTAGCACTTAAGAGATATAGGACATCAGTTGAAAAATTCTACACTGGTAGATATTTGTCAGAAGTGAAAAAACTATATAGTATCGAAGACTTTTATTCCGATTATCGAGTAAGAGCATACAGCATCTTAAAAACAACGAATTATACCCCAGATATTCTGGTGAAGAATCTAGTAGAAAAAGTGGAATCATCAGTGTTTCGTTTTATGCGACGAGTATGCAGTCTTACCCCTCTGGACATTGAGTTACTTGAAAAAGCAAAAAATAGATATACTACAAGACTAAGGAATGAGATAAAAAATACGCTGGCTTTTATTGCCGATCTAGAGGCACAAAAATCATTCACCAAAAGGCTTGAATCATATGACAAACAAAAAATTTAGAGTAGAATTTACCTTTAAGGGCGAACCCATTACTAAGTCGAATGCCCATTTTGCTGCGTGGAGCAAGAAGCATCGTAGATGTATTATGTATGTTCCTGCAAAAGTAAAGCAATATGAGAAAGCACTTTATGAATATGCCGTAAAGGCAATGAAAAGAAAGAAACGCCAGCCGACGAAAAAGCTTTTACGAATGAAAATAACCTATTACTATGGCACCAAGAGAACAAAAGATCTTTTTAATCTACCAAAAACGACAGCGGATGCCCTTGAGAAGGCAGTATACGATAACGACTTTCAGATACACGAGGCACATATCTACAGAAAGCTAGATAGAAAGAATCCGCGTGTACATATTATAGTGGAGGAAATGAGTGATTCTTCGTGGGAAAAAGGCTA
>Ga0136651_10002427_pt1 | contig 10228 bp, 11 predicted proteins | sample Mar14236cmmetaG_FD_94867 | JGI IMG/M metagenome (GOLD analysis project Ga0136651, IMG submission 94867) | Marine hydrothermal vent microbial communities from Guaymas Basin, Gulf of California to study Microbial Dark Matter (Phase II) - Marker... ...
TAAGAAAAGTTTGTGCATTTTTATGATTTGCAAAATGTTCAACAGCAGGAATAACTTCCAGGTTGATTGCAACATCAACTTCGTTGCCTTCTTTTGCGATGTTGATATAGTCATGGATTGTAAGGATACCTCTGTTGATATCGTCTTTTTTCTGATCCAACTCTTCATATTTTACAACCATATCTTCAAGGTTGAATATTTTTTCTTCAAAGATTATGCCGGCATCACTTAGTTTTTTATAGTCTCTTTTAAGATAGCGGTTTGCAATCATCACTGCTTGAGCAACATGGGGACAAAGGTTGTGTGGGCATCCCCTGGCATAACACTTTCTGAATTTAAAAGTTTTATTCTCTATCTCTCCTGAAAAATTGCAAAGAAAAACATAAGCCTGAAACTCACTTTTTTGATGTGCAAAATTAACAGGAACAATATCAAAAGAGAGATCAAGGGCAAAATCATAACCATGTTGTTTAAGTTTAATAAGATCTGTAATACGTTTTGGTTCAGTTATGATGGTATCGTCATCCATTTTGCACCTCATTTAGTATTTAAATTTGTTTGCATTTGCCTAATATACAAAAACAGCATCTGCTTCAAGGGCTGCAAGATTGAGCATGCCTGCAGCAGTTATTTTTGCTCCTTCAGGTAATTCCTCTTTGGTGATATTGCGCTCTTTAATACATGGTGCACAGACTAACAGTTCCCCTTCTAATTCCAAAAAGTCCTTGAATAGCTTGTCTATGAGTGGAAATCCTCCGCCCGGCAGCATATTTTTTCTATATTTTTCCTCGATGAGGAAAACACCATTACCCTGTAGAACGACAGTTACCTTGATATCCATAGCAAGGCCTGCATTCGCCATTACAAACGGCATGCATGCTTTTTCCGGATCTTCTCCCCCACATGTTCCAAAGTACATTATTTTTTCTTCTTTTTCTTGAGTCATCATTTTTCCTTTTTTATGTTTTTGATTTTAAGTTAAAGCTCTCTCTTTTACTTTCATGAGATAGAGTGCCAGAGGTCGATAAAGCTGGTGTGTCCATTTTGCAAAAGGAACTTCAATTACAAGCATAGGAACAGCAATCATTAAATGGATCACATAAATATAATAGGTTGAAAGTGGCATTTCCAGCAATCTTGTAAAATGGATAAGGATTCCTGTAAAAGTTGTCAGCCATAACAAGATAAGAAATGCCCAGTCAGTGGAATGGCTCTTCATATGAGATCTTGAACTCTTTTTAAGCCTTCCAATCATTGCATATGTTGTGCCGTATAAAATAGCAAATGTTGAATAATATCCTAAAAAACGGATAGGGTTGAATATTGATAGGATTTCGTCTCTCTGGAACCATCTTAAACCCACAACAACCATTAAAAATATAATAGAATACCCTGTCATGATTAAAAGGTGATTAATCCAGAGGATTTTCTGTTTTTTATCTTCACAGGAGGCAAATTTTTTCTGAGTAAAAAAATGGATGATAAACTCTTTAAGCTCTTTAAAATAAATTGATAAAGATACGCCGAAGATCATAATCGCAGGAGATTTTGCTTTGTCATCATCCTTTATATATTGAGCTGCATTTCCCATGACACCCCTGGCAAGAAAAAATGCATTGGATAAAAGCAGGAACGATAATACAGCAAGCATGATTAAATCCAGAATTTCAATTGTTGTATTGGGTGCAAAAACATTGAGTGCAACCCGATCGGTCAGCATGGGACCATGGAAGAATAGAAAACCAAGGCCCACAAGTAAAGCTACAACAAAAATCGATCCTATTTCAAATGCCTTGGACGTATAAAAAAGTTTTGATATACCTGTCCAGTCATATATAGAGGTCATATATCTTCTCAAACCCATCATAACTTCTCCGGGATCTGCGTCTCTTGGGCAGGTATCAGAACAATCGCCGCAATAATAACAAAGCCATGGTTCAGGGCTTTGTGCAAGTTTGTCAGTAAGACCAAGCTGTAGATATCTTATTGTCTTTCTTGGAAAAGGGATATTTTCTGTAGAAAGAGAACATACAGCAGTGCAGTTGCCGCAGTTAAAACATTGAGAAGCACTGTCTGCCCCAAACTTACCCATTAGTTTTATTATGTCAGGATTAACCTTTAGACTCATAGCCATTCTCCATTTTATTTAATTCTTTGGAACCAATTGATATTTGTAATAGTCACCATCTTTTTCCTTTTCAACTGCTACACCGAACTTTTTGAGCCCGGATACATAAATCAGCACTTTTGAAGAAGGCTCTTCTATTGCTTTTGCAATTTCAGGAATTGTCATTGCTTTATCTTTAATCTCAGCTTTTATTTTTTTAAACAATCTGGTGCTTGTTTTTATATGTTCTCTTGCATTTTTAACAAAAGCTTCTCTCTGTTTTCTCAATGCTTTGAGCTTTTCTTTGTTGTTTTTATCTTCCATTATTAAATCTCCCTATGCTGCAAGAATGGCATCAACCATTTTTTCATATTGTTTCAGAGACCAGCCCATTACATCAATTGCATTTTCCGGACAGACAGGAGTACATATTCCGCATCCAGTACAAAGCGCTGGATTAACTTTGGCAACTTTGGTAACTTTGTCAATCTCAATTGTATCATCCACCGGGCAAACCTTTAAACACTCGCCATGTCCCTTGCAAAGTTCAGTATCAACCTGAGCAACAAAAGGTTCAAGTTCTACAAAACCTTTATGTAAAAGAGCTGTTGCCTTGACTGATGCTGCCTGGGCAGCTGCACACGATTCAGTTATATCCATTGGAGCCTGGCATGTACCAGCTAAAAGGATTCCTGTGTTTGCCAACTCAACAGGTCTGAGCTTTGGATGAACTTCCTGTAAAAATTTATCAGTACCCACTGGAAGTTTCATCATTGCAACCATATTTGAGATATTATTTGGAATCATGCCTGTTACCAGAACAACAAGATCCACATCAACTTCAATCTCTTCATTAAAGGTTAAAACATCTTTGGTTTTTATACTTATTGGAAATTTTCCGTTTTTATTCTCGGTAACTTCAGGCTGGGCATCGGGTTCAAATCTAAAAAACATAACCCCTTTTTCAGATGCGCTGTCATAAATATCTTCCTGGAATCTTCCATATGTTCTGATATCTCTGTAAAAATCAAAAACATCAGTATTGGGGCATGTATTTTTAATTCGTTCTGCTGCCTGTAGTGTTGCGCTGCAACATGTTCTTGAACAATACTCATTTAAATTACCATTTTTATCAGGTTCATGGATGCCGGGAATCTGGCGGCTTCCCACGCAATGAATAAAGGCAATTCTCTGAATTTTTTTATTATTCAGATATAAAACTCCTTGTTTTGTTTCAGCTTTTTTATAATCCTGAATAAATTGTTCAAGAGTTGTAACAGGTTCAAGTTTTTTAAAGCCGAATTCATCTTCAGCAGGTTCATAGGTCTTGAATCCGGTTGCCATGACAACAGCTCCTGCTGTAATTGCAATCTCCTCAGTCTCTTTGGGGATATTATCCATAAAAATTCCCCTGCCTTCAACAAACTCCCCCTTAGATTTTGATTTAACAGCGTCAGATGGTTCTCTTGTCAAAGTTACATCAAAATTTCCAATATATCCTTTAAAGGATGACATTTCAGCACAAGTATAAACTGTTATGTTGTTCTGTTTTGACAATTGAGTGTAAAGATCAACAATTAAATCCTTTGCATATTCAGAGCTTGGTGCAAGCCGGTCAAGTTTTGATGCCTGTCCTCCGAGGAAAGGTGATTTTTCTAATATGGTAACTTCAAAACCCTGTTTAACAAGGTCAAGGCCGGATCTCATTCCTGCGATACCACCACCTACTATTAAAACATGTTTTTTAGCATCAACTTTTAGTGCATCAAGGGCTTTAAGCCCTCTTGCCTTTTCTATGGCAGATTTTACAAGGATACTTGCTTTTGCAGTTGCAGGTTCGCCGTCATGAACCCAGGACACCTGTTCTCTGATATTTGCATGATCATAGAGAAAAGGGTTCATATCTGCCCTTTTAATAGCTCCTCTGAAAGTTGATTCATGAAGGCTTGGAGCACATGATGCTACAACCACCCGATTTATTGAACCACTTTTTATATCTTTTTCAATCAGCTCCTGACCAGGGTCTGAACACATGAAAGAGTTGGTGTGCACTTTAGTTACACCTGGTATATCTTTCACACTCTCAGCAACTTTTTCTACATCAACATGATCTGAAATATTCCCGCCGCAATGGCAGATATAGACACCTATTTTTTCAACGGTATCATTGGCATCAGTATTTTCATTGATATCAGTAGCTTCATCATCTTTATTCTTGTCGTTATCCTTTGACATGGTATTATCCCGCTTTTTTATTAATGATAGTGTTTCATATAGTTACCTGCTTCCATGGCAGCAGCACCGGATTCTGCAATAGTATCCACAATATCCTTTGGCCCTGAAGCAACACCGGCTGTAAACATACCTTCAATATTTGTTATAGTTGGTGCAATTTTAGGCATTTTGCACTGAATAAACTGATCAGTGTCCTTTGCAATATCACAGATACCTGTTGGATCCCATTCAGGTACAATGCCAAGGGAGAGTACAACAAGATCATGTTCCTTTGTGGCAAGTCTTCCCCCCTCTTCTTGAGCTTCATATTTCAGCGCAACACTTTGATCAGCTCCCTGGCTGATTGAGGCAATTTTGCTTTTGACAAATTCAATACCCATGGCTTTGGCATTCTGGTAAAATTGTTCATAGCCTTTTCCAAAAGCTCTAATGTCCATGTAATATATAGTTAAATCAGCGAGAGGCAGAGTGCCAGAAAGCAGCATACACTGCTTAATGGCATACATGCAGCAAACCCGCGAGCAATAGGAAACACCAAGAGATTTATCCCTTGATCCAGCACATTGAATAAATGCGATGGACTCAGGCTCCTTACCGTCCGAAGGTCGTAACGCTCTCATATATGGACCATGGGGTGCAAGAATTCTTTCCATTTGAAGTGCAGTTATTACATTTTCAATTTTACCTTGACCATACTCTTTTTTCTGATCAGCAGGTGTCATGTTGAATCCTGTTGTTATGACTGCTGTTCTGGCTTCAATGATAAAATCTTCAGGCTCCTGGAAATAGTCAATGGCATCTGTGGGACAGACTTTTGCACATTTACCACATAAAGAGCAGTTTTCAACATCAATCAAAGCAAGCTGGGGTATGGCGTTGGAAAAAGGAATATAGGCAGCTTTTCGCAATGTTAAATCACCCTGTTCTTCATCTAAAACATATACTGGACAGTTATATTCACACTGCCGGCAGCCAATACATTTGTCAGGGTCAAGATACCTGGGTTCCTGTGTAATAGAAGCTGTGACCTTATTGGATTCTTTATCAAGCGCATTAAGCGTACACATTGTAAAAAGAGTAATATTATCATGGTGAGCGGCTGCAGACATCTTTGGAGTTGTAATACAGCTTGCACAATCAAGGGTTGGAAACACCTTGGAAAGGCGAATCATCTTACCTCCAATAGTGGCATCTTTTTCTATGATAGCCACTTTAAAACCCTGATCTCCAAGATCTATGGCCGTTTGTAATCCGGCTATTCCTCCGCCTATCACAACAGTATCAAAATTTAATTTTTTTCTTGAATTCATTTGTTGCCTTCCTAAATATAAGACAAAATTTAGTTTTCTTTTAGTACAGGTGGCCCAAGCTCCTGAACAAGGGTATTCATATCATTAACTTCCTTTAGAAACGCCCTGTTGCAGACAGTGCATATAGCGGTTAGACGAAGTCTTTTGATTTCGATCTCTTTTTCCTTCATCATTTTGTAAACATTGTCAAGTCTCTTGGCAAGGGCATGATATGCCCCGTCGTAAGGGCATTCCTCACCGCAGGACATAATAAGAATTCCACCGCATCCTTTTCTAAAGCAGTCTATGTAAAAGTCTTCAGGAAAGAGGACCGGTGCTCTAACCCTTAAAATATAAGTATTGGCAGGGTATGATGAGTGCGCCTGCCCTACAGAGTTGGCACCGGGATATGCACAGGCTTCTGTTGCGAGAATAATAATTTTCGCATCTTTTTTTTCTTTGTCCTGTGTGGCCATTTAATGACCCCCTATTTTTTTCTTGTTATATAATGTTTGTCATATCCATCTACTTCAAGGAATCCCAGGTATTCATGACCAACTTTTCCTGCCCATGCAGGGATATCGTTTCTGGTTCCTTCATCATTGGAAAGAATTTCAAGGATTTGACCTACCTGGACTTTGCCAATTCCTTTTTTTGCTTCAAGAAGGGGTCCAGGGCATGCACTTCCTCTTGCGTCAACCTGATCATTTGCTTCTATTGCGTTTAAATCTGTCATTTTACTAATCTCCTTTTAATGGTTTATAGTTACATCTTTATAAATTTTGTGAGGGTCGTACTTTTATGTACGGCCTTTGCTTTTATTGCTCTCATACTTTGATCGATAGTGCAAACTTGGTGCCAGAATAAAATGTTTGGTGTCAATAAACTGCCAGAAACATGCTAATACAGAACATGCCGGCTGGGAAAAAATAATTTATTTTTTATTTTGGAGGATATGGAACAGACGATAACGTTACTATACAAAAAAAAGTAACGTTACCCCCTGCGCTACTGATACTGATCGAAAACATCTATCTGTTATCTGCCTGATACATCAAGCGCAACAAAGTTTTTATCTTTTTGGGTTGAACTACCAAATTAGATTATTTGATCTCTATTCCATATTTTTTTATACGTTTCCACACTGTGACACGGCTGACTCCGATAATTTTTGCAGCCTTGGTCTGATTCCCATCAGATTGTTGAAGAGCATCGATGAGTTTTTCTTTTTCAGTAAAGCCAAGCTTTACCATATTATTTAATTCAGCATATTGTACCGGATTAGTATCCATGAGCTTACATCTTGTGACCTTATCCGGCAGATGTTCAGGTCCAATACTTTTTCCCCTTGCAAGGACAAAAGCATATTCAACAGTGTTTCTCAATTCTCTTATATTACCAGGCCATGGATATGCCACCATCAAACGCATGGCTTCAGGAGTAAGTCCTAAAATATTTTTCCCTGTTTTTTTGGCATCAAGATTTATGAAGTGTTGAATCAGCAAAGTAATATCATCTTTACGCTGCTGCAGCGGAGGACATGTTAAAGGAAAAACATTTATCCTGAAAAAAAGATCTTCCCTGAACAGATTCTCCTCTATCAACTTATCAAGGTCTTTATTTGTTGCTGTAATAATTCTGACATCAATGGGTATGGATGTATTTGATCCCACACGCTGAATCATTTTTTCTTCGAGAACTCTAAGCAGTTTAACCTGAACTGACAAGGGGATATCTCCTATTTCATCTAAAAAAATAGTTCCCTTGTGTGCAGCTTCAAACCTGCCTATCCTATCATTTTCTGCACCTGTGTAAGCACCCTTTACATGGCCGAACAACTCACTTTCAAGAATATTTTCACTTAAGGCAGCACAATTGACTTTAATAAAAGGTTTGGATGACCTGTGCCCGGTTTCGTGAAGTGCCTTGGCAACCATCTCTTTTCCTGTACCGCTTTTCCCTAATATCATCACAGGTGTATCAAGTGAGGCCACACTTTCAATATGTTCATAAAGATTTTGCATCACAGGAGTTCTTCCAATAATGCCATGGAAACCATCATCAATATGATACATCCTTTTTATGGATGCCAGTTCATTTTTATAATTTATATTTTCAGAGATATCCTTGAGAGTTTCAACTGCACCAACAATTTCATTATTATCATCAAAAAGTACGGTTGCACTTTTAATAATAGGTATGGCTCTATTATGCTTATTTGTAATTAAACATTTTTTTTCTGCTACAAAACCCTGGGAAAAAAGGGTGCACCATTTTTCCCCTTTGCCTTTTCCAATAATATCGCACCCATTGCAGTGTAAAATTCTGCATGACTGCCCTTTTAATTCATCTTCCTTGTAACCTGTAATCAATTGAGCTGTCTGGTTGGCAGCAATAAAATTTCCCTGGGCATCAACTATAATAATACCATCCTGAACTGATTCAATAATGTGTCGCCACTGTTTTCCTATATCCATTGTGTCTCCATAAAAAAGTTAACACTGTTAATTAACACATTAACACATCATTAACTTTTTTTCGATAAAAATTATTTTTTTCCTGTTATAAAATATATGTTTTAAATTAATATATTTTAAATTCAATAAGTTATACGATTATAAATAAATATTTAAAAACATGGCACATTCATTGCTACCTCTCTTGAACTGATATGAATCGATATAAAAATTAACATTTAACACTTTATTAATATGAAAAAAAAGAGTATACATAATAAATTCAGCAAATCCTTGTATTAATATTGTAAACCCTAAAAAATAGTCACGTAAACCTTAAAAACATAAACATTAACAACTGAGGAGAACAGATGAAAACAAACAGAGTAAAATTTTTGATTTTAGCCTTGATAGCAGGGCTTGTACTCTTGACCGGATGTACGGCAACACAAACTGCCCAGGTCCAGAAAGAGACACCTTCATGGGTATTCCATGATATTGTGGATGCTGAATTTGTAAAAGCAAACAGAGGCGTGCCAATGCCTGCAAATGTGCTGCTTGTTGATGCCAGACCTTATAAAGGAAAATATGCCAAAGGCCATATCCCAGGTGCCGTGAGTATGCCTTTTTCAGGTTTTGATAAAAGTGTTGACCAACTGCCAGAAAATAAAGATGATCTGCTGATCTATTATTGGCAGGGCCCCACCTGAAAGATGAGTCACAAAGCTGCCTGGAAGGCAGAAAAACTTGGCTATACCAATGTAAAAGTCTACTCAGCCGGATATCCTGACTGGATCAAACAAAAAGGTAATTATGGATCTGTAAGTGTTGAATTTGTAGCACAACAAATTGCTGGAAATAAAACCATGATTATCGACGCCAGACCACAGAAAACCAAATTTGATAAAGGGCATCTCCCCACTGCCATAAACATTCCTTTTTCACAGTTTAAAGATTTTAGTGGCAAACTGCCAAGAGACCTTAATACTCCAGTGATTTTTTATTGCGGTGGTCTTAAATGCAGATTAAGTCATAAATCAGCAGCAGCAGCCCTTGAAATGGGATATACCAATGTAACAGTTTTTTCCACTGGTTACCCTTCATGGAAAGAAGCCTATGGCGGAGCCAACGAAGCTGTAAAAGTTGTGGCCGGTGCATCTGAAGGCACTATTGATCTTGCAAAATTCCAGGATATTGTTGTTAATAATCCTGACTCCATCTTACTTGTTGATGTAAGAGACCCCGATGAATTTGCAGCTGGATCATTTAAAACTGCTGTTAATATTCCTGTTGAGGATCTTGAAGCCAAAATCAAGGATTTTCCTGCTGACAAACCCATTGTATATTTCTGTGCAACGGGTGCAAGAAGTGGAGAAGCTTTTTATATGACACAGGATGTAAGAGAATCCTTAAAAAATGTCTTTTATGTAGATGCTGAAATTGATTTTAAAGGTAATGGGAAATTTGAAATCAAAAAACCAAATTAAATAATATTCTAAATATAATAAAGATATGAGTTATGATGGAAAAACTGCCAATATTGTTTTCATCATGACTCATAACATTGCAATATAAATAAGGAGATATACCATGCTTAAAAAAAGTTTTATTACTTTAATCATACTGATGTTTACACTTGTATCAATATCCATGGCTTTTGCCTCTTCCACAGAAGGTGGGCCAGATGGAAATAAAGCAAAAGGTAAATATACATATAGAAAAGTATGCAAAGCCTGTTTTGCTGCTGGTGATACAGACTCTAAGAAACCAAAAGTAAGCCCTGCTGATCACTCAATGGCAGAGTGGAAAGCAATTTTTGAAGCCAAAAACTTTAAAGAATTTGGTTGTGAGGCTCACTGGGCAAAACTTTCTGACAAAAATATCAATGATATTTATACATATTTCTATAAATATGCCGCAGATTCACCAACACCGGCTAAATGCCAATAAAATACAAAAAAAGGGGTTTTAAAACCCCTTTTTTTTATTAAGATAATTATAAATTAACTTATGGAGACACCTATGAAACAACGGTATTTTTTAAAGCACTTTACGACCATAAAATGTTGCATTACTGTTTTTATGGCTGCAGCTTTATTTTGTTCTTTTCAACCTGCTTTTGCTGCTACACACGGGAATGA
>Ga0136651_10002428_pt1 | contig 10227 bp, 6 predicted proteins | sample Mar14236cmmetaG_FD_94867 | JGI IMG/M metagenome (GOLD analysis project Ga0136651, IMG submission 94867) | Marine hydrothermal vent microbial communities from Guaymas Basin, Gulf of California to study Microbial Dark Matter (Phase II) - Marker... ...
ACTTGAAACGAAGTTCGAGTTGAGAACAATCCTTTTAAATGTTCCTACCGAGTTTGTGGATAACTTGAATCCTGCAAAAAAATATTGTAAATTATTGTAATATTAAATATGAAAAAAAACATAATGAAAAAAAACATATTCGGTATTTTCGTTTCGTTGGTTTTGCTCGTCATTTTAATTAGTTGTACGGATGACATCTCAAAAATTAAGGAAATTGCTCAGAAAGTAAGAGTCGAGTATTCTGAGTGTTCCGGATGCCTTGAATGTATAAATGATTTTAATTGTCCGTATGATGCCATTAAGATCGATGAAAGAACAGGTACGACTTATATTGATGGCGAAAAATGCGTACAGTGTATGCAATGTATCAATAATTTCAGTTGTCCTGAAAATGCTATTTTGATCAAGAGCGATATAATTGCACCGGGAAATAGCGCTGAGTTTTCTGCTGTTTCGGATACCTTGGGAAGATTGGAAATTCAGTTCACAGCTCCGGGAGATGATGATACTCTGGGATCAGCTTATCGTTATGAACTGACCTTAAAAGATCAAAATAACCTGATGATCCAAACGGATTTTGAAACTCCTCTACCAAATATAGCAGGTTATGAGGAAAACTGGATCCTTAATGAACTTCCCCCCGAAGAATTGATCACTATAAATCTGCAGGCTTTTGACGAAGTTAATCAATTTTCCGAAACAGTTTCTTCGGAAGTTCTGATCCAGGGAGAATATCACGACGAAATTTCTCCGGCAGCAATAACCGACTTGATTTCCAATTCCTTTGAAGATTCTCTTAAATTGACCTGGACAGCGGTTGGAGATGATGGTTTAGAAGGAATTGCCAGCCGTTATGAGATCCGCTACAGTGAAAATGAGATTAATGATTCGACTTGGGATTCAGCAATCGAATTTGAACAAAACATTGTTCCATCGTCACCAGGAATTATTGAGCAACTTTTTATCACTGATCTTCCAGAGCAAATAAATTATTATTTTGCAATTAAAACTTTTGATGAAGAAGACAATCCTTCAGAAATTTCCAATAACACGATTGCTTCCATTATCGGAGATATAATTCCACCCGCGGATATTAACGATCTTTCGATCAATTCCATTTCATCCAATTCTATTCTTTTAAGTTGGACAGCAGTTGGAGATAATGGATTTGAGGGAACGGCTTTTTCTTATGTGATCAAAGTTCACACAAATAATATTACCGAAGAAAATTGGGATGGAATTCCTGCAGTCGAACAATCGATCACTCCCCAAAATGCCGGATCAACAGAATCGTTTCTAATTACAGATCTTGAACCTGTTACCATGTATTATGCAGGAATAAAAGTCTTGGATGATGTTCAAAATATCTCAAATCTTTCCAATATTATAAATGAGATGACAACCGAGATTCCAGATGAAATTCCCCCCGGACAAATAACAGATCTATCGGCAATTCCTTCCGAAACAGAGATCGAATTGATCTGGACAGCTCCCGGAGATGATGATTATGAAGGAACTGCTTACCAATATGATATCAGGATTTCTAATGAGCTGATTACGGATGCGAATTGGGAATCAAATGAGCAACTTCCGAATTTACCTGTTCCCTTGTCTGCTGGAACGGAACAAAATTATTTCGTACAAAACCTTGAACTGGGATCAACATATTATTTCGGGATAAAAACGACAGATGATGAAATTAATACTTCAAATTTATCAAATATCGTTAATTCTGCATTATTAGAAGATACAACTCCTCCTGCTCAAATTTCGGATCTATCAGCATTAGACACCGAAGACATAATAATCCTGAATTGGACAGCAGTTGGTGATAATGGATTGGAAGGACAAGCTGCATCTTATGAGATCAGATTTTCTGAAGATGAAATAACAGAAGAAAACTGGAATGGAGCTGACTTATTACCAAATCCACCAGAACCGGCTTTTTCCGGAACTTCCGAAACTTATGTTGCTTATGATCTTACTCCCGGGATTAATTATTATTTTACGATCAAGGCAATTGATGAGAATTTTAATTATTCGGAGATTTCCAATAATGCTCAAGCAGAAATTCACTTTGATGATATTCCGCCCGCAGCAATTACAAATCTGGTTACTCTCGATGAATTCAATATTTTTTCATATCGAATAAAATTACAATGGAATGCTCCTGGAAATGATGAAAATGAAGGAACAGCATCTTATTATGATATCAGATATTCGACTTTTCCTATTAATGAAAATACATGGAATAATGCAAGTCAATTTTCCAATCCACCTGATCCTGAATCTGCCGGAACTTTACAAACTTGCGAAATCACCGGATTAACGGGTGGATCGATATATTATTTCGCGATCAAAACTTATGATGATAATGACAATGAAAGTGAGATTTCTAATTCTCCGGGCGGGAAGATCGTTTTTCAGATAAATCATGGAGCTTGTCATGATTGCAGTCAATGTATTTACGATTGCCCGGAAGGTGCAATTTCTGATGTTGGTCCATATAAAACGATTGATCCTGATCTTTGTGATGCTTGCGGAAATTGTTCATGTCCCTGGAATCTGATCAAGCTGTCGGTAGTTGCCTATTAAATAAACTGTCATTCTGAGTTATCTTACAGAGAAACTCTTATGAAGAATCTGCAACTATGAATAATTTTTGTTATTAGTTTGGATTCTTCAGAAGAATAGCCGGGAGAAAATTCGGAAGGACAAGAAGGAATAAAAATTGAGAATAAAGATACTTTCAGTTTTAATAATTTTAATTTTATGCTCTCTGATTTTCAGTGTTGCCAAAGGGATAATCGTTGTTGAATATAAATCCTGTGTTGGTTGTACTGATTGTCGGAATGTCTGCCCTGTGAATGCAATTGAGATCATCGATGGGAGAGCAGTTATAGATCAGGAGAAGTGCATCAATTGTGAAATTTGTATAAAATCCTGCACTTATGATGCGATCAGGAAATTCTGATGAAAAAATTGATCAAAATCGTAATTCCGATCTTTCTCTTTTTCCTGATAATTTGGGGATGTGAGAAAGCTGTTAATTTCCAATATAATGTCGATTCATCTTCCTGCAATTCGTGTTCACGCTGTATCCAGGTTTGTCCGGTCGATGCCGTTGAAATCGGTTTGAATGGAAAAGCAGTGATCGATCAGACGAAGTGTAATCAATGTGGACAGTGTATAACTGTTTGTCCTAAAAATGCGATATATTAAGTAAATCGATTTTCCGAAATAGCGTAGCACATTTTTGTAAAATGTGAAATAATATTTAATAAGATTCCATTTCACAGAATTCAATTCTGTGTAACCTTCACGATCTAGACGATTGTGTTACGAAAGAAAATAAATGAAAAAAACTGTTTTAATACTTGTGATAATCCTCTGGATTATGAATATTTCTGCACTAACAAATTGGAGTCATCTCAGTTATAGAGCCTTTATAACAAGTTCCGAACAGGAAGACTTTTTTGTTACCCATGATGATGTTTACGAAATCAATACTTCCCTTAAATCCGGTTTAAAATGGGATCATCTTCTGCAGGCAAACTTAAATAAGAATATTAATCTGACCTTTGAGAACAGTCTTTTTTATTCTGAAAAAAGTCATGAACTGCAGAATTCGTTTTTCAATAATTATGCGAAGATCAAGCTCTCATTTTCCAAAAATTCTCATTATCTGAAACTTCAATACAGCAATCGCTGGTTTGAAGACGAGAATACAAAACTTCTTTCCATTCCCGGAATTGAAAACACGAGTCAACAGCAGACAATTCACAACACAGAATTTCATTTTAATACTTTTTGGAACGGCTTTCGTTTTCAGTTAAGCAGCAGGTTGAGAAATTTGAAATATAAATCTGTTTCAGAAAATGAGGAGTTATTTTCCTGGGATAATGACCTTTATTCTTTTGCTGAAATTTTGTATGATATAACAGATAAAATAAGCATATTTTCTGCTGGAAATTATAAGGACGATTTGAATGAAGAAAACTGGTTTGATCATTCCCAGATCGATCTGGGATTGAGATTCCATCGTCGTTATGATTTCTACAACATCGTGAATTCCGAAATAAAATATTTCCAAAGCAGATCCGAAAGTATCGATCAAATCCATAATTTTTATGCCAAACTTCGCTATACAAAACGGATCGGTAATTCATTGGCAGGATTCGTCTCCTATATGAACCATTCTTGTTTTGATACTGAATCTAAAAAAATGCAAAGGATCTCTAATTTATTGCGGATCAAAGCAAAATATAGTTATTTAACTTTGCACAATCAAGATTCCTTTCTTATAGCAGAAATAAAGATCAATCCCGAAAATAACGGAAATCTTGTTTCTCTGGGATTGAATCAATATATTTTATGGAACATCTATTTTTCCGGAGAAGTGAAATATGCTCCGGATCTATTTAAGGAAATTTCTGCAAACCTGGAATATTTGATCTTAACCGGAAAATCCATCTGGATAAGAAGCGAATTCACAGATTTTAATGTTCACCCAGCTCAAAATATAATATCTGTGGGAACAACGCTTAATTTCTGATGTATGATTCCCACGAAATACACGAAACAACACGAAAGAAAAAATATGTCATTGCGAGGTTTCCTTCAATGTTTCTAACGAAGCAATCTCATCAGATATTGAAAACTACATGAGAAATTATAATAAGATTTCTTTGCGTCCTTAGCGCCTTTGCGGTAATAAAATATGATCTTACAAACATTGTTAGAAGGTTTAGTTTTAGGATTTTCCACAGGAACGATCTGCCTGGTAACCTGCACTCCGATCTATTTACCCTATTTATTGACCGAAGAAAGAAAATTGGTTAAAAGTCTTCTGGCAGTTGGTGAGATTTCTCTCGGAAGATTCTTCTCATATCTTGCTTTTGGAGCGTTAGCCGGATTTGCCGGAGCAAAGATATCATCAATAAATCGGGAATTATTCACTTCCATCGCCTATATTTTACTTTCGATTTACCTGATCTTATCTGCTGTCAGAACACGGCAGAAATCTAAAAAATGTCATATTCCGAAATTTACGAGATTTACGAAAAGAGTGTTTATTTTGGGAATCCTGACGGGAATTAATTTCTGTCCTTCATTTTTGATCGCTCTTTCCAAAGCTATCGATCTTGGTGGAGCATTAAGCGGTATGCTGCTCTTCCTCGGTTTCTTCTTCGGAACAACTGCTTTCCTGATCCCGCTTGCTTTTGTGGGACTTCTTTCCAAAATAAAAGAAATGAAGATCATCGCTCAAATGGCTTCAGTTTTAATCGCAGCCTGGTTCATTTTTACCGGAATTAAAGGAATTGTACATTGGAACGAGCACAATGCTCCCATCCCTGATGATGCACGCATCGTCGATGTTTTTCATCCTGACCGGAAAATAATAGTCATTTCCAATCTGCAGAATGATGAATATTTCAGGAATTTGAAAGATTCGATAGCTGTTCACCATCGCAATGAAGTATCATATTTTTTAGTGCGGGAAGACAATTTTGATTTCCTTACATCTGCTGATAGTTCAACCATCATCATTGATATTTCGCTTCTGGAAAAAGAATCTCTCCACCCAGTTTTAAAAGAACGGGATTATTTTGCCGTGGAAGAAAATTATTCCATTCCCAAAGTTGTAAACTTCCTGCGAACTTATACTTTCCGAACTGCCGAATTTGTGCATTGGGAGTTCAGGGAAGAAAAATAGAAATTATTATTTATATGCTTTAATTTTAGCTTGATTATCAACTATAATTTAAAATTCATTTGACAAGTATTCGATATAATCTGCTTTCTCATTTTGTGTTGTAAGAATAAAAAGTTTTTAAATTCAGGAGGAAAATGTTATGAGAGTGCCAAGCAAAGCTGATGTAATCAAGTTGGACAATCCAACCCGGATAAAGGCTAACCACCAGTCTGGAACAGAAACACGCATAAAGTGAGGTAACGAGCTATTATGAAGCCGTGTGAAAGGCAGTTTACCAGCCGTAACGCAAGTGAAGGTGTTGAGCTCCGAAATAATTCGATATTGTATTGGGCTAAGGGTTTCATTTCCTGGAAGCCAGTATTGATATATGCGAAAACAGATAGGTGTTTTTCACGATTTAGCACACCCATAATGAGGGAAAGTAAAGGTGAGTATATATCGACGTACCGGAGTCTGAGTCCACAGCGGGTAAACGAAAATGATTATATCGGAACTTGGGAGAGCCATATTGTTCCGTTTAGAAGCTGCAAACAAGCCGAACAAAGGCAAGGATGCAGTATGTCGGTATGGTCTTCGGACTGACTTATAGTAGAGGAGTAAATGGGGTAATGCCTATTGAGTTCATCATCAAGAACACTCGAAGAGGTCAGCAATTTAATGTAAAGAGACAGGAGTAAATTAATGTCATACTCAGAGGTGAAAGGCACTTGGTTTAAGTTGTCTCTTATATCAGAGCGTGCAGCGAGAGAACCGGAACTTCAGTTTACAAGTTTAGCACATCTATTAAATGTGAGTTTTCTCAACGATTGTTATAGTCGCCTTAACAGGAATAAGGCAGTAGGAATTGATAATGTTAGTTGGGCAAAATACGGTGAAAATTTGGAAGCGAATTTAGATAAACTTGTAGGTAAGATGAAGAGCAAAAAATATAACCCGATACCTGCAAAACGAGTCTATATTCCCAAGAATGAAACCGAGAACCGTCCGTTAGGCATCTCGGCTATCGAAAATAAGATAGTTGAGACAGGAATCAAACATATTTTAGAAAGCATCTACGAAGAGGATTTCTATGATTTTTCTTATGGATTTAGACCGCAAAGAAATTGCCATCAGGCACTTTCAAAGGTTGACAGTTTAATAATGAATAATTGTGTAAACCATATTGTAGAGGCAGACATCAAGGGTTTCTTTGACAATGTACCCCATTTAGAGTTGATGAAGTTTCTGCAAATACGGATAAAAGATTCCTCTCTATTGCATTTAATAGAGAAGTTTCTAAAAGCAGGCTATATTGATGATAATTTGCTGGTTACATCCGAGAGAGGAACACCGCAGGGTAGTATCTTAAGCCCGATACTTGCGAACATTTACCTTCATAATGTATTAGACGATTGGTTTGAAAAAGTAGTAAAACCACACATCAACGGTTTTTGCGATATAGTCAGATATGCCGATGATTTTATTTTTGTAGTGCAATCCGCAACTGAATCAAAGCGAGTAGAGAAAGCACTCAAGAACAGATTTAATAAATACGGTTTGGAAATACATCTTGATAAGAGTCGGACAATAAGTTTCGGCAGATATGAGCAGGAAAATGCCAAGAGACAAAAGCGTCGTCCAAATACTTTTGATTTTCTCGGTTTTACGCACTTCTGCGATACAACAAGAACCGGCACTTTTAAGGTAGGACGAAAAACAAGTCGCAAGAAATTCAAATCCAAAATGAAGGCGATGAATATCTGGTTAAAATCTATCAGAAATGTTCAGATGTTGAAGGATTGGTGGAAGATTCTTCAATCCAAGATTCGAGGTCATTTCCAATATTACGGTATAAGCGGAAACTATGTGTCAATTTCCAAATACTATGAATTGACAGTGAGATTAACAAAAAAATGGATAAACCGCCGTAGTCAGAAGCAGAGTATGAACTGGAAACAATTCAATCAATATCTTGAGAAATACCCTCTCCCCAAACCAAAAATTATGTTTAATCTTTACGCATTATCACACTCAATGTGAATTAAATTGAAGAGCCGGATGTGGGAAATCTACAAGTCCGGTTCTGTGAGGGGTGTTGAAATTCCTCACTTTAAAATTAAAGGAGGAAATATATTATGCCTACTCGACAAAAGATATTTGTTTTAGTCGGAGTTGTTGTTTTGATCATGGTTTGTAATGCACAAACCTATGTGGGCGGGGAGTTAATAAACAATACTACTTGGGAAAGTTCGGGTAATCCATATTATGTTACTGATGACATAATTGTAAATGAGGATGTTACTTTAACTATCGAAAACGGAGTAAATTTATTCTTTTATCAAGATAAATCAATAATATTTTATGGGATTTTAATTGCTAATGGAAGCCAAGAATCAAATATTTTTTTTAATGAATACATTTTAGATAATAAGTGGGGAGGTATTCACTTTTTTAACAATCACTCCGTTATTAATTCTAATTTATTCTATTGTGATATAGCAAATTCCATAAATGGTGGTGTTAATATATCAGATTGCTCTAATATTACTATTGGAAATTGTAATATACATCATAACAAAAGTTTTGAAGGAGCAGGAATCAATTTAAAAGAAGAAAGTAATGATATCACAATAGAAAATAACATCATTCAGTTTAATGAAGGAAACATGGACGAAGATGAAATGATAGGTGGTAGTGGAATAAAATGCGAAAATTGTGAAGACATTTTAATAACAAGTAATTTATTCACTGATAATATTTCAGTGGAATCTGGTGGAGGTTTGTATAGTAATTCAAGTAGTAATATCATAATTACAAATAATGAGTTCCAAAATAATCAATCTAATTCAGGAGGTGCTATTTCTATAATTATTGGATTTGATAATATTATTGATAATAATATTATCAATAATAATAGAACATTTGAACATGGTTCAGGTGGAGGGATTTACATCAAAACAGCTTGTGATATAGTAAACAATAGGATTTTTAATAATCAAGCTATTGAAGGTGGTGGTGGTGGAATTTATGCTACTGACTTTGAAACAGATAAATTATTTGAAAATAATGAAATCTATGATAATATAGCAAATTATGCTGGGGGAATGCTTCTCCATTCATGTGAAACTATTTTTCCAACATTAAGAGATTGTGATATCTATGGTAATGTTGCTGAAGATGGTAATGGGGGTGGAATTTTTATTACTCTCTCATATTCTGTTTTTGAAAGCTGCGAAATTTATAATAATCAAGCATTAGCAAATGATATTGGAGAAGGTTATGGAGGAGGGATTCATGCTGTAACATCTAGAATAAAATTATATGACACTCTTATTTTCGGCAATTCCGCTGTCAACGGAGGAGGAATATATTTATATGATTCCGCTTGGATAGATCCGGTTTGTCATTTCCACAATTGTACAATTACCAGGAATCATAGTGATGTTTATGGTGGCGGCTTTTTCATCGATGACTTTTCAAATGCTTCCTTTATTAATACAATTTTATGGAATAATACAACTGGTTCACATATAGGTAACCAGGGATATATTGAACAAGATCCTTATTTATACCATAATACAATAGTAAAATATTGTGATTATAATTCAGGAGAAATTTATTGTAGTAATAATCAGTATCAGTATTTGATCCTTGGGAACAATATATATGATAACCCTCTATTTGTGAATCAGACGAATAGTGACTTCAATCTCCAATGGAATGATCAGTCTATAAGCCCCTGCATAGATTCCGGAGATCCGTCTATGGAAGAGGATGAAGATGGAACACCTCCTGATATGGGTTGTTATCCTTCCAGGATAGAACACGATTACCTTCTCACAACAGCAGAAGTAAACCGATTCCGTTATCGCTCTTTTCCGATTATTGATAGAACAATAGTAACCGGAGGAATAACAACTACATATATATGTGCACCTGTTGAAGAACAAACAGATTATTTCAAGATTTTTGATCAATGGGGAAATGAAAAAGTATGGAATGAAGGTTTTTGGAATGAAGGTTATTTGAATGAACTTATTTCTGAAATAGGTTATAAAATTAAAACAATTAGTAATGATGTTAGTATTCCGACATCAGGAATAACCTTACCGGAGGATACTGTAGTTGATTTGGAAGCAGGTGAGAATTGGATAGGATATTTTCCCAAGCAATCAAGTGCTATTCATGATGCTTTAGCAGGTATCTGGGATAAACTGCTTTCTGTGTACAGCGAAGATTGGGCATGGAAAAATGACGGAACATATCCGAGTGAAAGATGCCAGATGAGCTATGGAAAAATGTATATTATCAATGTTTCTGAGGCATGTAGTTTTGTCTATAATCCAGATCCAGGAGGAACTGGAGGAGAAAGAGAAATGACAGAAGGATTTTATTATGTGGAAACTCACGAATATACTCCGATCAATATCTTGAGTTTGGAAGATCCTTAGGTTATGGAAGTAGGTGTTTTATTGGATGGAGAATGTATCGGTGCTACCAAAGTAGAAGAATTTCCGCTTCAGATCCTTGCC
>Ga0136651_10002429_pt1 | contig 10219 bp, 12 predicted proteins | sample Mar14236cmmetaG_FD_94867 | JGI IMG/M metagenome (GOLD analysis project Ga0136651, IMG submission 94867) | Marine hydrothermal vent microbial communities from Guaymas Basin, Gulf of California to study Microbial Dark Matter (Phase II) - Marker... ...
TATTCAATGATTGATTTTTTATTTTTTAGGTATACAAGAAAAATTTGTTAGCAATTTAAAAGGATTTAATATTATGAATTATGAATAAAACAAAAAAATATTTAATCAACTTTTTAATAATTATAGTTTTTTTAATACCCACTGTGATTGGGGCAGATGGAGGGGTAAGTGTTTCAGTAGAAATTGAATCACCAGAAGAAGAGGTTAATATTCCTTCGCAAAAAGCAATAATTGTTTGGAACGGGAAAAAAGAGGTTATGTCGCTTTCTACTGAAATGAGGGTTAAAGAATTAACTGATTTAGCTTGGATCATCCCGGTTCCTTCAAAGACTAAACCGAAAGTGGAAGAGGAAAGCGCAGAGATTTTTCATCAGGTACCTTATTTTTTTTCAGAGATAAATCTAGAATCAAAGATGGGTCGTAAGATAGATCCGTTATTTTTCGCGTTGCCTTTGATCTTACTTTTTTTATTTTTTCGTAAAAAGAAAATAGTATTGTTAGGAATTCTTGTGGCGAGCGTTTTTGCTCTTTATATTTGTTTTGTTGATCTAACAACCCCAAAAAAAGTAAAAGTTGGAATTGTCCCCGTAAAAGTATTAGAAACTAAAAAAGTGGGAGTTTATGATGTAATGGTTTTGAAGGCAACCAGTGCTGATTATTTGGTAAACTGGTTAAACCAAAGAGGTTTTAAAATATCAGAAGAAAATATCCCTATTCTTCAAGAATATTGCAATAAGTCTAATTTTTACTTTATCGTTAACAAAATTAGCAAGGAGGCGTTAAGTCAAAAAGATTTATTAGAAGGGATTGCCACGCCCCTTAAGATAACATTCCAACCGAAACAGCCTTTTTACCCCTTGAAATTGTCGAGCATTAATGGGGGGTCAACAATAATAGATGTTTATTTATTTTCTGAAAACCCAGCAAGAGATGAGTCAAATATTTTATCGATTAAAAAGAGTAGGGAAACGCAGCAAATTGAAGGTCTTTTTTATATGTCTAAAAACGAAGAATTTTTTAGGATTGTAGAAGGATTTTTTTCTTGGTATCCACTAGACGCACCTAAATATCCAGTTGCAACTTGGTTGAGATACGAGGGAGGATTAGAGGGTTTGAAAAAAGATGCTTATTTTAAATCAGATTCTATTGTTTGTGATAATTTGCCTTTAGACAATATTGTTGGAGTTAAGAGAGATAGATGTTATGAGATGCTTGCTGAGTCTGAGATATATCCTTCTTTTTGCGATAAAATATCAGACCAAAACAAAAAACAGTGGTGTCACTTTTTTAAGGAGATTATGCCTCTTTTCCAGCAAGTTTCAAAAGGTACACAAAAACAAGAGGACCAGGTTAGTGAAAATAACCAGGTTAATGATAAGGTTAATGATAATCAAGTTAATCAAAATGACCAAGACACGACACAAAAGTCATCAACCGTTTCAACTGATTCTTCGAGGCTAGATAAAGATGTTTTGCTTCACAAACTTTTTCCAAATGTAACTTTCAAGGATGAGGTGGGTGATTTAGAGGCTCTTGGAGATATTTATCGCAGACTTTATTTGGTGGATGCAATTGAAGACCATTTTATTACTCCTGAAGAAAAACATTTATTGCTTATTGTTGAGCTTGAAGGGAGCTCTCATGCCGAAGGTTTTTATCACGCCTATTTGGGATTATTTGATAAAAATGGAAATTTAATTACACCTCCTTCTATCTTTCCAGAAGGAAATTATCGGTCAGATAAAGCACATTTTGGAGCAGATAGTGTTTCTTTTGAATTCTATGATTGTAAAGGAGTGAAATATATTTTATCTGTTATTATGGGTTGCCCTAATGGAAGTTGTTGCGATGAGATTGCACATTTGTTTAGGATAAACAATAATGGGGATTTTGAGTTTTTACAAACAATTGATGATTTTAATTATGCAATAAAAATGAGGTTTATAGGGGACAGAATTATATTAAAGAAAGTTCCTGCAACCTCTGAGAAGGGATGTCCTGAAATAAATTATAAAGTATTACAATGGAACAAGGAAAGTTGCAGGTTTGAATAAAATTTGTTTGTTAGGTTTCTTTGTTTGTAAAATTTAACGCACAATGGACCGTCTCAGGCTCTAGGGTACATACCTCCCATCAACTTTCAGGCAAAATACCTAAAAGTGTTACCTATGTACCCTTCTAGTACAAATAATTTGCTTTAACCTTAAATAGCGGTATAATAGATATAGCTCGGGTGAATTTTTAGTTAAATCTGGACTATAAACTAATTAAAGGGAGCCCTATATTTATATCTGCTGCGGCAGATATGTGCGGACACCCACCTGGATGATTTTCCAAGATTATTTCTAAAGAGTCATCCGAGCTTTATCTCTTGACGCTAAGATATTTTAGTTATAAAATTATATAATAAGCCAATAAGAATCGTTTAACATATAAAGGTCGATTATAAATCTTGTCACCCGGCTTTGTTTTAACAAGGCAATATGAAGGGCGATAAGGTTTGAAAATAATTCGATCGCCTAATACGCTTAGACGATCCAAATAAATTATGAAATGGCAAGATGTTGTTAACGCAATAGTGGGAGTTTGGCTTGTTGTTTCTGCGTTCCTAAATTTCAGCGCCGGAACCAATCTTTGGAACTATCTTATCACTGGAGTAGTGGTTCTGGTGTTAAGTATTTGGGTTGGATCAGAAAGAAAGGCGTAGTTTTTTTAGGTTCTAAGTTATTGAGTTAAAGCCGCGTTTATCGCGGTTTTAGCTTACAAAAAAATTAGAGATTAGTTTTGGCAATTTTTACCCCTCTCTTAAATAGTTTTGAAATTAATTTGTTGAATTTATTGTTTTCTTCGGTTGTATAAATAACTTTTTTGCCCGATTTGTCCAATTTTGATTCTATCTCCGGGTGCCGGCGGAGATATTCTTTTAACTTTTCGGCAACGATTTTTTCTCCCGAGACGATTTTTACCCTTGGTCCGGCTATTTTTTTTATTTTTTCCTTAAGAAGGATATAATGAGTACATCCTAAAACAAGGGTGTTAATGTTTTTCTCTAAAAGCGGATTCAAGCATTTCTTCAAAGCTTCGGTTGCTTTTTTTGAGTTTTCCTTTCCAGCCTCAATAATAGGAACAAGGGACGGGCAGGCTTTTTGAAGGATGATGATTTGCGAGTTTATTTTTTTTATTTCTTTAACAAACGCTTTGCTTTTAATGGTAGCGTTGGTTGCTATTACTCCAACCTTTCTTGGCTTTTCTTTGGCTATTATTTCTTCGGCCGTCGGAATAATAATTCCGAGGACTCTTTTTTGGGGATAATTTTTGGGCAGGAAATCTCTTTGGATTTTGCGAAGAGCTTGGCTGGAAGCTGTATTGCAGGCGAGAATTATTAGTTCGCAATTTTTTTTAAATAAAAAGCCAACGGCTTTTTTTGTAAGGCTGTAAATTAGTTTCTGGGGTTTGTCTCCATAAGGCGCTTTTGCTGAATCGGCTAAATATATATAACTATATTTAGGCAGTGTTTTGACGATGTCTTTAAATATAGTTAATCCTCCCACCCCTGAATCAAAAATTCCAATATATCCTTTTTCTTTTTTTGTCATAAGGCTTTTGTTGGTTTGTATTTATATTCTAATTTATTTTAGAAAATATTCAAACGAATATTGATTTAAAATTGGGGCGTCTAAAAGTATTTAATCGGGCATTGTGAAAATGGAAAAATAAATATAAAATGTTAAAATAAAATTACTGAATTAATTCAGTAATTAATTCAGTAATTAAATTAAAAATATGCCAAGAAGAAAATTATCAGAAAGAAATATAAGAAAATTAACGAAGATGGGCGGAGGGAAAAGCTTTGGCATTACTTTTCCTATCTCTTTTATTAGGGAGTTGGGATGGAGGGAGCGTCAAAAGTTAAAGGTGGAATTTGACAAAAAAAGAAAAAGGATTATTGTCCGCGACTGGGAATAGTATTCAAAACGGCGAGATTGGCTTTACGGCCAGAAAGATCCAAAAAAGACGACTTCCTGAATCGGATAATATTTCTTGTAATAAACATATAAAGCTATAGTCAGAGCATCGTTAGTTATTCGATTAACGCGTTTCAGAAATTAGCCAAAAAATCTTTACCAGGATAGATAGTTTGATGAAAAAATGACAATATTAAAAAAGCAAAACATATTAGAATTATTTAAGAAGATCAAGATTAATAAATCTTGGGCTTTTGCTGATAAAACCAGAAAAGAAACAACATATATCACCCATGGCTATCATCGCTATCCGGCTAAGTTTATTCCCCAAATAGTTTCTCGACTGGTTGAAAAATACACAAAACCGGGCGATTTAGTAGTTGATTCGTTTGGTGGTTGCGGAACAACGCTTGTCGAGTCAAAAGTAATGTGTAGACCATCTATTGGAGTGGATATAAATCCTGTTGCTGTTTTGATAACAAAAGCAAAAATAACCCCCATTAAACCAAAAAAATAAAAAGCCATTTCTAAAATTAAAATTTAAAGCACAATTTATGGTAAACCAAAAACCATATTACAAAAAACCAAGATTTGAATTATATCAAGCAGATTCGTTGGAATTTTTAAAAGAACTTCCCGAGAATTCTGTTGATATGGTTTTTGCTGACCCGCCTTATTTTCTCTCAAGCGGTTCTTTCACTTGTCAAAACGGAAAGATGATCAGCGTTAAAAAGGGGGATTGGGATTTGAGTAATGGATTAAAGAAAAACTTTGAATTTCATCTTGAATGGATAAAGGCAGTTAAAAGAATTTTGAAACCTAACGGAACAATTTGGATTAGCGGCACTTATCATTCTATTTATCAATGCGGTTTTGCTTTGCAAATTGCTGGATACCACATCTTGAACGATATTGCTTGGTTTAAACCAAACGCTTCTCCAAATTTGAGCTGTCGTTTCTTTACTGCTAGTCATGAGACCTTAATATGGGCAAGAAAAGAAAAAAAGGCAAAACATACTTTTAATTACAAAACAATGGTTGACTGGGAAAATAATTATACAAAAGAGATAAGGTGTAGGCACTGCGGCAAGAAGGATAGATATGAAGTATTACACGAAAAAGGGAAACAGATGAGAAGCGTTTGGGCTATAAACACACCGCAGAAGATTGAAAAGAAATTTGGCAAACATCCAACACAGAAACCAGAAGAGCTTTTAAGAAGAATTATATTGGCAAGCACAAACAAAGGTGATTTAATACTCGATCCGTTTACAGGTAGTTCAACAACGGGATTAGCTGCTTATTTATTGGGAAGGAAATTTATCGGGATAGATACAGAAAAAAAATACCTTGATTTGTCAATTAAGAGATTTGAGGATTTAGAGAAAAATTTAAAAAATAAGTTTTCTAAAAAATAAGAGCTATGAAATTTTTATCTTTCTACAAAAACATTTTAAAGCGCAACACCGATGATCAAGTTTTTAATTATCTTATTTCTACTTTAAAACCAAGCAATATTATTTGGTCTTATTTTGTTAATTGGGAAAAGGTTTTAAAAAATACGAAACAAATTGAACTTGCTCTTAATACTTTCAATTACTTAATAGGAAAGGATAATTTTGACGAAGAATTCAAATTTTTGCTGAAGGAAAATCTTAATATTATTAAAGTTATTCCGGCTTTGGTGGTAAGGGATGGATCTAACAAAAAGAAATTCAAAATTTTAGTGGATTACAAAAATAAAAAGCTGGTTTACGAGGATTATGATTTTACAAAGAAATATATAACTGATGAAGATATAGAAAAATATTTGACTTTTGTAAAAGAAACAGGACTAAAAGATTTAATTGTAGGCAGAAAGATAAAAAACCTTGTTGATTATATGATTGGTGTTGAGGCTGGGCTTGATAGCAACGGACGTAAAAATCGCGGCGGACATGCAATGGAAAACATAGTGGAAGTATTTATCAAAGATGTTTGCGAGAAGAATAATTTTAGATACTTAAAAGAAGCGAATGCTGAAAAAATTAAATATGAATTAGGTTATGATGTCCCAGTCGATAAATCATCCCGTCGTTATGATTTTGTGATAGATAATGGAAAGGAATTATTTATCATTGAAACAAATTTTTATGGCGGCGGTGGATCAAAATTAAAATCTACAGCAGGAGAATACAGGAATCTATTTGATGTATTGAATGGAAAATATAAATTTATTTGGATTACCGATGGAATGGGCTGGAAAACGACAGCAAAGCCGCTTAGAGAGACTTTTGATCATAATGATTATCTTTTTAATCTATCTATGTTAGAAAAAGGTATTTTAGAATTCTTAATTAAAATAAAATAAGTTTATGAAAAAATGCCAAACTATAATTGATATTAACGAAATTTGCGATATTTATAGGGAATATTGCGAAAAAGAAAATGAAGAATTTAGCGAGAGTAAATTTCAGAAATTTTTAGAGTTTTTAGAAATTGACTTTTATGACTGGGCGAAAGAAAATTTAAGGCAGTTTAATTTGCAAAAATAATGTGGTTAGATAGAGTAGAGATTAGAAAAATATTTTGAACCAATTGATATTATTTGTATCACGAGACATAATCAGACATCAAACACTAGTGTTTGGCACAACAGGGCAAGGCGGTTTAACTTTTATTTGAGAGGATTTAAGTATTTGTTTATAATGAAAAAACCTATTAAATTCTAACCTCACTCACCACCCTTTTTGATTTGTAGCCCCGCCTGCAGGTTATTATTTAAAGCGGGTTCAATTTGCTTCCTTGCTGTAACCAAAAAGTTGCAAGGAAAGACCTTGCACTTTTTTGGTCGCAATTACTGAACGCCGCTCAAAATAGGTTCGAGTATCGTTCAGTAATTGCATCTGGTCGGGCTGCCCGGAATCGAACCGGGATCTTACCCACCCCAAGGGCAAATACTAACCATTGTACTACAGCCCGAGATTATAAAATTATTTTGTTTTCTTTAAAGCTTTAATGCATTTAGTGCAGGCTAAAACCCTTTTGCCGCGCAAAGGAACAGCGTTTTTTGGCCGGGCCGCGTCTTTAGGAATAACAACCCACTGGAGGTTTGGGTATTTTCTTTTTTTTGCTGTTGGGTTGTATTTCCCCCTAAGTTTTTTAAGGTTTTGAACCATTACTGATTCTTTTCCGCATATTGCGCACTTTCTTGCCATAGTTTTAAATAATTTAAGTTTAATTGATTTATTTTAAGTATAATATGCTATATTACCAGAAAGTTTTACTTTTGTAAAATATATATTAAAATATATATTAAAATATATATTTTTTTTATGATATATTTTTTTTTTATGCTTTGATTTATAAGAAATGGAAAATAAAATTTTTCTAAACAATCATACTTACAAACAGATTTTAATCAAGACCCATCTAATTGGTTTTGGCGAGGATTTGCTCTCTCTCATTCAAAGATATGTTCTGCCAAACTTAAAAAAAGGCGATTGGGTTGCGATTTCAGAGAAAGTGGTTTCGGTCTGCCAGAACAATGTTAGGCATATTTCAACTGTAAAAGCTGGAATTTTGGCAAGGACTATAGTCAAGGGCGTGAAAAAAGTTCCTAATGGCGTTGGATATTCTCGGCCAGAAAAAATGCAAGTTGCTGTTGAGACTTCGGGCAGACTAAGGATTATTCTGGCAACGATAATCGGGGGAATAACGAAAATTTTTGGCATTCATGGTTTGTTCTGGATTGTGGCCGGAAAGCGTGTTTCAGAAATAGACGGATTTAGCCCAGCGGCGATGTATCCGTACAACGAATACGCGGTTTTGCCGCCAAAAGAACCAGAAAAGATTGTTCAAAAAATTGAGGATAAGCTCGGTTGCCCAGCGGCAATTATTGACGGAAACAATATCAATGTCAAGGTTATTGCTTTAAGTCGTAAAGTGCCGGTAAGCAGAAAAGTTTGCCGTTTGGTGCTTTTAAATAATCCTATGGGGCAGGATGACGAGCTTATGCCTTTTGTGATTGTTCGGCAGGAGAAATAAGGCTTTGCTATATTTAATAATTTTGTTATGCTTAATCTTGTATGGAATATATTTTCCTAATAATTGTTTTGCTTTTTTCTATTATTATCCATGAGCTTGCCCATGGGGGAATGGCTTATTATCTGGGCGACCCTACCGCCAAATACAGCGGTCGCTTGACTTTAAATCCGCTAAAACACCTTGACCCGGTCGGCTCAATAATTTTGCCCTTAATACTGATTATTATAAAAAGTCCAATTCTTTTCGGCTGGGCAAAGCCTGTGCCGATTAATCCTTATAATTTCCGCGATCAAAAATACGGGACATTAAAAGTGTCTCTTGCCGGCCCCGGAGCTAATTTGATAATCGCCCTTTTTTTTGGCTTAATGTTGAGGTTTATTTATCCCGTTGCTTTTTTATCGGACTTTGCCCAAATGCTTTCTTATATTGTTTATATTAATATTTTGTTGGCGGTTTTTAACTTGATTCCAATTCCTCCTTTAGACGGCTCCCATATTCTTTTTACTTTTTTGCCAGAATCAATGAACGAGGTAAAAGTTTTTCTCCAGCAGTTCGGCTTTATTATTTTATTGTTTGTGATATTTTTCTTTTTTGACTGGATTGCGGTTGTTATAAGGTTAATTTTTTATTTGATTTGCGGTTTTTATTTTTAAAATAGGCAAGTAAAAAATTTTTAAAAAGCAGTGATTGTTGACTTTTTAGGGCTTATTTGTTATCTTTTTTAATAAGCACTTTTGTGCTTAATTATTTTTAATTTATTTTTATGCCGACAGTTAACCAACTTATTAAGAATCCAAGAAAAAAGAAAAAGAAGCGGGTGAAAATGCCGGCTTTGAGTTTTGGTTTTAATATCTTAAAAAATAGGCCAAAAAACTATTCGTCTCCCCTTAAAAAAGGAGTTTGCGTTAAAGTTTTTACGGTTACGCCCAAAAAGCCTAACTCAGCCTTAAGAAAAGTTGCGAGGGTCCGTTTGAGCAATGGAATGGAGGTAACCGCCTATATCTCCGGGGAAGGCCATAATCTGCAGGAGCACTCGGTTGTGGCTATTCGGGGGGGAAGAGTAAAGGACTTGCCGGGGGTAAGATATCATATTGTCCGCGGTCTTTTTGACGCCGCCGGGGTAGAAAACAGAAAGCGGGGCAGAAGCAAATACGGGACGAAAAGAGAAGTTGGCAAAAAATAAAATAAATTTTATTTATGGCTAAAGGCAAGAAAATTAAAGAACACCCAGTTGAACCAGATTCAGTTTACAACAGCGTTGAGGTCGCCAAGTTTATCAATCAGGTTATGAGGAAAGGAAAAAAAACAACAGCCCGAAAAATTGTTTACGGGGCTTTTGATATTATTAAGAAAAGGACAAATAAAGATCCCTTGGAGGTTTTTGAAGAAGCCTTAAAGAAAGCCGCTCCTTTATTGGAGGTAAAGTCAAAAAGAATTGGAGGGGCGACTTATCAAGTGCCGGTCGAGGTTAAGGGCAAAAGAAAGCTGACACTGGCTATTAGATGGATAATCCAAGGGGCAAAACAAAAGAAAGGAAAGCCAATAAAAGAAAGACTGGCGGCCGAGCTAATAGACGCCGCCAATAATACCGGTTGGGCAGTGAAAAAAAAGAGCGACACCCATCGGATGGCCGAAGCCAACCGCGCTTTTGCTCATTTTGCCTGGTAAAATAATAAATATAAATAAAAAAATGCCAAGACAATATCCAATTGAAAAAGTTCGCAATATCGGGATAATTGCCCATATTGACGCCGGCAAAACAACAGCCACTGAAAGGGTTCTTTTTTATACTGGAATTTCTCATAAAATTGGCGAGGTTCACGACGGGCAGGCGATTATGGACTGGATGGAGCAGGAGAAAGAGAGAGGCATAACAATTACTTCGGCGGCTACGACTTGTTTTTGGGTTCCTCGCGGAAAAGAAAAAACAAAAGAAAACGAATATCAGATAAATATTATTGACACTCCGGGCCATATTGACTTTACAGCGGAGGTCCAGCGTTCGTTAAGAGTTTTAGACGGAGCGGTTGTTGTTTTTGACGGAGTGGCTGGGGTGGAGCCACAGTCGGAAACAGTTTGGAGACAAGCCGACAAGTTTAACGTTCCTAGAATTTGCTTTATTAACAAGTTAGATAGGACAGGGGCTTCATTTGAAAAGAGTTTTCAATCTATTATAGACAAACTTACTCCTAACGCAGTGGCCATGCAATTGCCAATTGGTTTAGAAA
>Ga0136651_10002430_pt1 | contig 10218 bp, 5 predicted proteins | sample Mar14236cmmetaG_FD_94867 | JGI IMG/M metagenome (GOLD analysis project Ga0136651, IMG submission 94867) | Marine hydrothermal vent microbial communities from Guaymas Basin, Gulf of California to study Microbial Dark Matter (Phase II) - Marker... ...
AAACCCGCTTGCATCACCCTACACCCTGGGAATAGCATCCAGCGCAGGCTTCGGAGCTGTAACGGCCATACTCTTTGGCGCAGGTTTTTGCTCCGAATATCATATTGCAGGAAGCGCTTTTATCTTTGCCCTGATCTCCTCTTTTTTCATTCTCGGAATAGCGAGATTAAAGGGGCCTACCCCGGAGACGATGATTTTAGCCGGGATTGCCATAATGTTTCTTTTCTCTTCTCTCAGCTCACTTTTCCAGTACATGGGTACCATGCAGGAGGTTCAGGAGATAGTATTCTGGTTTTTTGGGAGTCTTTCCAAGGTCGGATGGGGCGAGATATGTATGGCAGGCGCAATGATACTCCTGCCCGCACCTGTCCTCATAAAATGGTCATGGGACTTCAATCTTCTTGCCGGGGGGGATGATTCTGCAAAGGCTCTTGGTGTAAACGTGGAAAGGATAAGAAGATATGGAATAGTGTTGGCCTCCCTCGTTACGGCCGGTGCCATCTGTTTTACCGGCGTTATCGGGTTTGTCGGGCTTGTGTCCCCCCACATAACCAGAATGGTCATAGGAAGCGATCACCGATTTCTCCTTCCATCATCAATGCTGACAGGCGCTATCCTCGTCTTGAGTGCGGATACTCTTGGAAGGACGTTGTGGCCGCCCCAGGTAATACCGATAGGGATAGTCACATCCTTTATCGGCGTTCCCTTTTTCCTGTACTTGTTAATGAAAAGGGAGAGAGATTACTGGTAACTGAAGTGTGAAGCACCTAAGGTCTACCCCGTCAAATAGTATGCTGATTTAACTGGGGCCAAGCCGATTTAACTATGGTGAGTTAAAATGAGTTGCAGAGCAAAGGAACAGTAATGATGTTGTACGTTGATGGACTTTGTTTCAGTTATAAAAGAGCAGAGGTCCTGTCGGATATAGGACTGAAACTCCGTAGAGGAAAGATCTTGGCTGTCGTGGGTCCCAATGGAGCAGGAAAGACCACCCTTTTGCGGTGTATCGCCGGTATAGCGAAGCCTGAAAAGGGGTCTATTCGGATTGATGAGAGGGACATCTTTGGCATGAAAAGAACAGGCCTTGCAAGGCGGATAGGGTATGTGCCGCAGTCAGCGCCGTCCAAATTTCCGGTTACCGTTTTTGAGACAATTCTCATGGGAAGAAGGCCCTATATTTCTTGGCGGCCGTCAGCAAACGACTTGGAAGTGGTGGCGGATCTCCTCAGGTCCATGGGTCTTGTGGATATTGCGTTGAGATACTTTGACCAGTTGAGCGGCGGACAGAAGCAAAAGGTGCTTTTGGCCAAGGCATTTGCGCAAGAGACAGACTACCTGCTCTTAGATGAACCGACTGGCACCCTCGATTTGAGGCATCAAATGGAGGTAATGGAAATGATCTCCTCCATGGCTAAAGAAAAGGGGGTTGCCGCTATCTTGGCGATGCATGATCTGAACCTCACATCTCGATTTGCCGACGCCGTGTTAATGTTAAACAATGGCAGGATGTTTTGCACAGGCGAACCACACCAGGTAATGACCCGTGAAAACATCATGTCAGTCTACGGGGTGGAAACGGAAATCAATACGAGTAATGGCTGTCCCTATTTCTTGCCGATCAGGCCGGTGAGGGATCAAGGAGTGGACAGTAGGGAGTAGGGAGTAAGCAGTAGGCAGCGATAGTAGGGAGCAGGGAGAAGGTTATGCAGATTTCGTGGAACGGATATTATCACTACGGCAGTGAAGCCATATTTGAGACATTGGAAGCATATCTTGAATGGTATCGGGGCAGGAGCGAATCTATAGATTACGAGGCTTCACAAAAGGTGGGCATTTTCTTTCCCAGGAGTCTCTTCGTAAAGAAAGATCTGGATCTGATCGATCTTCTTATTGGGGGCTTGGAAAAGCGCGGGATTTTTCCTATGGCGGTCTTTGCGCAGAAGAAGGAGTATGGGGGCCCTGATTGTCCTGATCCGGAGACCAATCTTGAATTGCTGAAAGGGGTGGACCTGATCATCAACTGCGAGGCCTCTTTCCTTCTCCAGATGCCCGAGGGAGAAGAGATCCACCCCACAATCCTGGAAACCCTTGATGTGCCGGTCATTCAGGCGGTCCATTCAAGTGCGAGAACAGAGGAGGAATGGAAAAAAGATCCACAGGGGATAAATCCATTCAATCAGGTTTACTGGGTAGCCCAGCCGGAGTTCAATGGAGTGATTGAACCGGTGGTTATCAGCGCTCGAGAGGAAGATAGCGATGATCCGTACGGCTTGAGAAAACCGATCCCGGAGAGGGTTGATTTCCTGTTGGACAGGGCCTCTGCATGGCTCCACCTGGGCAGACTTCCCGTTCACGAGCGGAGGGCGACTTTCCTCCTCCATAAGAGCCCCTGTGCCGGGGTCGAGGCATCTGTTGCAGGAGGGGCCGGGCTTGATACGTTGGAGAGCGTTGTAAGGGTCATGCAACAGATGGATGAGAGGGGATATGTGGTTTCCGGCTGCCCCACAGATGGAAAAGGCCTGATCGATCTTATAATGGGGCGAAAGGCCATATCTGAGTTTAGATGGACAACTGTGGATGAAATCGTAAGAAAAGGGGGCGCCATAGACCTTATTGATGCCGATAAGTATGATCAGTGGTTTTCCCAGCTCCCGCAAGCTTCCCGGCAAAAGATGATTGACGGCTGGGGTGAGCCCCCGGGCCAGGGGATGGTCCATGACGGCAAGATTGTGGTGACCGGGGTTAATTTCGGTAATGTAAATGTATTGGTGGAACCAAAGAGGGGGTGCTACGGCGCGCGATGCGACGGAAAGGCCTGTAAGATTCTCCATGATCCTGCCATCCCGCCTACCCATCAATGCCTTGCCACCTACAAATGGGTCCAGGAAAACTCGGATGTAATCGTTTCAGTGGGGACCCACGGGTATATAGAGTTCCTGCCGGGTAAAGGGGTGGGGCTATCTAACGAATGCTTTCCTGAGATTATTGCTGGGAACAAGCCCCATCTATATATCTATACGGCAAAGAACAATTCCGAAGGCGTCCTGGCCAAGCGGAGGGCCTATGCAACCCTGATAGATCATTTAGGCCCTGTCATGCGGGCCTCGGGCCTGTATGACGAGTTGGAAGAGATAGAGGAACTGTTAGGGGAATACGCCCGTGCAAGGGACCTGGGTGAGGAAAACAGGAAAGAAGTCATCCTGGTGAAACTCCTTGAGCTGGCAAAGAAGAGTAATCTTATTGAGGAAGAGACAGATCATGACCTCTTCATTGAAAGACTTCATCAAAAGCTGGGCCTGTTCCGTGAGACCCAGATCCGTTATGGTCTGCATATCCTGGGTCAGGCCCCTGATGAGGATCAGATGGCCCATATGCTGGTCTCCATTATCCGGTTTGAAGGCCAACGACCATCCATAAGGAGGCTGATATTGGAACTGATGGGCTGCGATTATGACCATCTGGTCGAACATCCTGAGGTCATGATTAACGACAGCACATCCGGAGAGCTTATTGCCAGGAGAACCGATCTGGCCCTTGAGCTGATAAGGCGCGGGCTGAAGGACAGCGGGCGGCTCAGGGAGGATATCCTTGATGTGGTGGAGGTGAAAAACCCCGACAAAATCGATCCCCTCATTAAATTGATAAAGTGGGCCATGGACTCCCTGGCCCCGAAACTGAGGATGACCGAGAGGGAGATCCCCCAGCTCTTGCGGGGAATGGATAAGAGGTATATTGAGCCGGGTCCATCCGGACTATTGACAAGAGGAAAGACAGATCTCCTTCCAACGGGAAGGAACTTCTATAGTGTGGATACGAGGGCTGTCCCCACGAAAGCGGCCTGGGAGGTGGGTGTAAAGATGGCCGACACCGTGCTCCATAAGTACCTCCATCAGGAAGGAAGATATCCGGAAAATGTGGGGATGGTTCTGTGGGCCATTGACACTTACCGGGCGGACGGGGAACAGATTGCGCAGATACTGTATCTGATGGGCGCAAGGCCGGTCTGGGCGGAATCGGGAATAATAAAGGGAACGGAACCGATCCCGTTGAAAGAACTCAGGAGGCCGAGGATTGATGTAACCATCAGGACAAGCGGGATCTTTCGAGACAACCTCCCCCATCTTATAAGGCTTATCGATGAGGCCATAATCAAGATTGCCTCCTTGAATGAACGTGATGAGTACAATTTCATAAAAAAGCATGTAAATCAGTACAGGAAAAAGGAAATGGCGAGATTGGAAAGCCCTTATGACAAAGAAAGGGTGGAGCGTGAGGCCACATATCGCGTTTTCAGCGCCCGGCCCGGGGCCTATGGCGGAGGCGGGATAAGTTTTATGATTGCTGCGAGCGCCTGGGAAGATATCCACGATCTTGGAGAGCAATATATTGAAAAAGGGGGGTATGCCTACGGAAATGGCGCCTGGGGGGAGATGTCGCATAAGGAGTATGCTGACCGGCTGAGCACGGTGGATGCAACGTTTCACAAGCTCGCGTCGGACGAGTCAGATCCCCTTGATTGTTGCTGCTTTTATGACTTCCAGGGAGGGATGTACGCGGCGGTAAAGACCGTTTCAGGAAACGAGCCAAAGGTCTACTGGGGAGATACGAGCGATCCGCAACGGCCCCGGACAGAGGATATGAAGGACGAGATGGAGAGGGTCGTCCGCACAAAGCTCCTGAATCCCGAATGGATAGAGGGTATGAAACGACACGGATATAAAGGGGCAAGCGACATTGCCAAACGCGTGGGGCATGTCTACGGGTGGGATGCCTCCGCAGAGGTGGTGGCAGACTGGATATTTGATGGTATTACGACCGCTTTTGTTCTGAATGAGGAAAACCGCAAGTTCTTTGAAGAGAACAACCCCTGGGCCCTGGAAGAGATATCCCGGAGGCTCCTTGAAGCAGAGAAACGGGGGATCTGGAAGGCAAGACCAGAGGTATTAAGCCGGTTGCAGGAAAACTATCTTGAGATTGAGGGGTGGATGGAAGAGGAGATGGGTGACGTGGGAGGAGACTTCCAGGGCGGAAACATTGAAATAGTTACAAGGAAGGATGTCAAAGAGTGGTCAGAGAAAAGCCTTTATAATAGGGCAGACTCCAAGTGATGCTTCCATAGGATTGATAATTGTCGGTTGAAGATTCTTGTAGAGAGATTCCGATACACCGGGAAAACAAGAAAACAAAAGATCAGAGGCAAAAAGATTTTTTTGGAAGTAATAATACAGAGCCTAGTCAATACCTGGGGCATTGTTCCCCGGGTATTGATCATCATATTTGTTTCCATGTATGCTTCACAGATCTTGATAGACTTAGGCCTGTTCAAGAAACTGGAATTTATCGGGAGGCCGCTTGTCAGGCTGGGGCACCTGCCGAAGGAAGCAGGCATTTCCTTTGTGGCTTCCTTTGGTTCAGTCCTTGCCGGCAACACCATGATTGCAGGGCTCTATCACCAGGGGCGAATAAACCGCATTCAGACGCTGTTGACTGCGCTTATCAACACAACCCCGGTTTACGTAAAGGAGACCTTTACCTACCAGATCCCGGTAATGATCCCCCTGTTGGGTTTGAAGGTGGGCCTCCTCTATTTTTTTACCTTTGTTGCGTCGGGAATAATCAAAATCGTCTTTGTCATAACTTACGGGAGGTTGAGGCTGGAAGGCCCTGCGTCAGAAATAAGCGCAGCCGACCCGGGTCCAGCCGGTGCTGGTTTAACAGAGAATAAGGTAAAATTTGGTGAATTGGTGATTTCCTCTTTCAGCCGGCAGAGAAAGGTTTTTTTCAAGGTAGGCATGATCTTCGTATCAACCACTTTCCTGATATTTCTGGTGATTAACGGCGGTGTAATAACAGGGTTAGTAGACTACGTGGCTCCGCTCACCGGGTTTTTTGGACTTCCACCCTCATGCGCTATCCCTGTAAGCACGTATATGTTCAGCCCGCTGGTCGGGGCGGCCTCCATAGGGGCCATGATAAAGGATAGCGCATTAACCAGCCTCCAGGGGATTACTGCCTGTGTCTTAGGAAGCCTATTGATGCTCCCCGTATTCACTATCAGATATTCATTTGCCAAATATACATCGATCTTTGGCTTTTCACTGGGCTGCAGCATCATGCTGGTCTCTACATGCCTGGGGATGTTCAGTCGTGGGGCTTTTCTCCTTCTGTTTCTGAGTATGGGCTGACTGATGATTGTCGATTGAAAACGGAAGTTTGTGAATTTTATTGTTGGATGATTGAATGGATAATCTGCGAAAATCTGCGCCTGCCCCATGAAATGCCCCTTCTTTTTCTATTTCATCGGGGTAATCTGCGGATGGGATTGGTGATTGGATGATTGGAGGGACTATGAGTATTAATCTCATTTATCCTTTTTCGGCCATTGTCGGCCAGGAAAAGATGAAGAATGCATTGATCTTAAATGCTATCAACCCGAAGCTTGGGGGTGTTCTGATTCGTGGTGAAAAGGGCACAGCCAAATCCACTGCAGTCCGGTCCTTAGCTGCTCTCTTGCCGGAGATAGAGGTAGTCGACGGCTGCAGATTCGGATGCGACCCCCATAAAAAGGCAAGCATGTGCCAGGAGTGTATGGATCGTTTTGAAATGGGGGAAAATCTCCCTGTGAAAAAGAGAAAAACAGGGGTGGTTGAGCTTCCTGTGGGGTCAACTGAAGACCGGGTTGTGGGCACACTCGACATAGAACACGCCATAAAAAAGGGGGAGAAACGCTTCGAACCGGGCATCTTGGCACAGGCGAACAGGGGAATACTCTATGTGGACGAGGTCAACCTCCTTGACGACCATATCGTTGACATTCTCCTTGATTCGGCCGCCATGGGTGTTAACACGGTGGAAAGGGAGGGGGTCTCTTACTCGCATCCTGCCGGTTTTATCCTGATCGGCACCATGAATCCGGAAGAGGGCGAACTGCGGCCCCAACTCCTCGATCGTTTTGGGCTCTGTGTCCAGATTGGAGGGATAGCGGACCTTGACCAGAGGGTTGAGGTAGTCAAGAGAAGGGCGTCTTACGAACAAAGCCCGACCGATTTTGAGAAGATGTGGAAAGATGAGGAAGAAAAGCTGGCCGAGGCTATTGTCCGTGCTGAACAACTTCTGGACCTGGTCACTATTTCTGATGACATGTTGTATCTGATCGCGCGTATCGCCATTGATATGAATGTGGATGGACATAGGGCAGATATTATTATGGCAAAGGCATCCAAGACCTTAGCTGCATTCAATGGTCGAAAAGAGGTTTTGGAAGAGGATGTCCGGGGAGCGGCGGATATGGCCCTCCAGCACAGGATGCGAAAGAGGCCGTTTCAGAAACATGGTGTGGAAGAAGGCAAGATCGAGGGGATTATTACCCACACACATCAGCACAGGCACGAGTATGAGCATACGCACGGCCATTCGCACAAGGGATGATAATTGTATGTGAGCTATTACGTATGAGGTAATCAGGTTGGATTGGAGCGCCAAAAATATATATCCTTTTTCAGCCATTGTGGGCCAGGAAACCATGACCCGGGCACTTATGCTGAATGCCATCTCTCCCTCCCTGGGAGGCCTGTTGATAAGGGGGGAAAAGGGGACGGCAAAATCAACGGCCGTCCGTGCATTGGCTGCCCTTTTGCCTGAGATAGATGCGGTTTCAGGATGCCCTTTCAATTGCGACCCGCATGAATATGAACGTCTCTGTCCTGGATGCAGGGCAAAGGTGAATAGGGGAATCTCCCTCACTGCGCGGAAAAAGAGAATAGAGGTTGTCGATCTCCCGCTCAGCGCCACTGAAGATATGGTCGTAGGGTCCCTGGATCTGGAGTATGCCCTCAAGGAGGGGAAAAGGCGTTTTACCCCCGGTTTGCTCGCTAAGGCACACAGGGGGATCTTATACATAGATGAGGTCAACCTGCTTAATGACCATATCGTCGATGTGGTTCTCGATGCCGCCGGCATGGGGACTAATGTCGTTGAGAGAGAGGGGATCTCCTATCTGCATCGGTCCGAATTCATCCTTATAGGGACCATGAACCCTGAAGAGGGGGAATTAAGGCCCCATCTTCTGGATCGATTCGGGATGTGCATAGAGATCCGTGGGATAGAAGATCCGGATCAAAGGGTCAGTCTGATTAAACTGATAGAACGCTTTGACAGGAACAGTTCTGACCTTATGGAGGAATACGAGGCCCTCCAGGATGCCCTCTCCCACACGATTATACGCGCAAGGGAACGGGTAGATGATGTCAGGATTTCCGAGGAAATGGTTCAACTCTGTTCAAGACTCGCAGTGGACGCATGTGTGGCCGGGCACCGTGCGGATATCCTGATGCGAAAGGCGGCCTTGACCATTGCATCCCTTGAGGGAAGAGAAGAGGTGATTAAGGAAGATATTGATGAAGCCGCAGACCTGGTCCTGTTCCATCGCAAGAGGATGATTCCCCAATCATCCCGGCACAAACATGAAGAAGAAGAAAAATCCCACGAGGAATCTCCGGAGGATGAAAAGGATCAGGAAAAGGAAAGACCGGAGCGCGGAGATACGAAAACCGGCGATACAAGGGATGAGGAAGAGAAGAGGGGAGGGGGGAATCAGCGACAAACAGAAGGGCGTGTGTCCAACAGGCCGATACTTGAGACTGTTTTGCCCATGGGAGACCCTTTTGGGGTCAAAAGGATTCAGGTCCACAGAGACCGTAAACAAAGGAAGGCCTCGGGAAGAAGAAGCCGTACCAGGACGTCCTCAAAGGCGGGCAGGTATATCAGGAGTACCGTTGAGAGGAAGAACAACGACCTGGCCTTGGATGCCACCCTGAGGGCCGCGGCCCCCTATCAAAAAGAGAGAACGCATGAGCATGTAGCCATTGCCATTGAACAGAGCGACATCCGGGAAAAGGTAAGGGAGAAAAGGATCGGTAATTTTATTGTCTTCGTCGTGGATGCCAGTGGTTCCATGGGAGCAGAAAAACGGATGATAGCTGTAAAAGGGGCTGTCTTGTCTCTCCTTCTTGATGCCTACCAGAAAAGAGACAAAGTTGCCCTGGTGGCCTTTAAGGGGGACCGTGCGGAGACACTTCTTCCGCCAACCAGTGGCATAGAACTCGCTCACAAACTATTGGAGGAACTTCCCACCGGGGGCAGGACCCCCCTGTGCCACGGCATATCCTTAGGGTATCAGATTATTCAGGCCGCGTTAAGGAAGGATCCGAATATCTATCCGTTGCTCATACTTATTTCCGATGGAAAAACCAATGTCAGCCAATACGGGGGGAAACCCCTCGGAGAGGCGATCGAAGCGGCAGAAGAAATAGGCGATGATTCACGAGTAAAGAGTATGGTAGTGGATGTCGAAAAGAAGGGCCTCATATCTTTTGGATTAGCCCGTCAGTTGTCTTTCCATATGGGAGCAAGTTATTTCAGAATCGAAGATCTCAGGTCAGATGTATTGGTAGATGCCTTGCGTGAAGGTCAAATGGTATGACATGATAACCAGCCGTTTCATCTTGACGGCTGCCACCATGGCCGTTCTAAATTTTGCCACCTGTGCGTGTCCGCACGCAGACAGGGGCTATTGGAGAGATTTTTCTTGACATCCCCTCTATTTTCAATATTATTCCTTACAGTTAACCCGTGAACCTACCAACCTGAATTTTAACCGTCCTTCATAACCCATAACCTCTGAACCCAGAACCCCAACAACCTGAATAGTAACCATCCATCATAATTCACACCCTCTGAACCCTGAACCTTGAACCCTTGAACCTTTCATCCAGAGGTTCCCCATGGAGCATCGCCTCAAACTCTGCCTACCCATCTCGAGACCTTTGAAAAATGTTCAATTTTGGTCAAGGTCAAGGAGGGCGAAAATTTCAACCAGAGGAATATATTGAATATTTCGAGGATTGAGATTTGAGCGTGACGCCGAGATTGGCCAGATAAGCGCAGACTTCGAAAGGGGACGCATTTCAAAGGTCTCGTCTCCTGACAGGAGCTATCTTGTCCTGTTGGGAGAGAAATCTTCATTGCAGATCCGTACACCCGGAGACCTTTTGATCACGTATCAACCGCTTCGACCTGACTTTCTACCGCCCTTGGCTGCTCGAACGTAAATTAACTTGCGTTCGGAATCAAGATCGCGGACGCGCAAGCGGATACATTCCATTAACCGCAGGCCGCTGCCATACAAAAGCTTTGCCATGAGGAGATGGCCGCCCTGCA